>JACCDZ010140849.1_pt1 | contig 92068 bp, 72 predicted proteins | sample 7449551 | NCBI WGS metagenome assembly JACCDZ01 (sample SAMN15323452, study PRJNA562643) | freshwater metagenome | isolation source: river surface water | place: USA:Blue River Watershed | collected 2017-08-18
GGTTATGCCAGGCGACAACCTGAAGTTTGTTGTTGAGCTGATCAACCCAATCGCGATGGACGAAGGTCTGCGTTTCGCAATCCGTGAAGGCGGTCGTACAGTAGGTGCGGGCGTTGTAGCGAAGATCCTGGCGTAATCGTCAGATTCTTGAAGAAAGCCACCTTCGGGTGGCTTTTTTTATGGTTAAAAAACTGATGGTTACTTGAACGCCCCAAATAATGCCCGTCTTAAATCGTGTTGACACTTTTCTTCCTTAATGCGGGGAGTGTCAGGAATTCAACAACTAAGCGAACATGTGCTTGCTCAATCAGGTTGTTTAGTTGCAGGCGATACCGCGCTGGCACGACAATGGGTCATGCCAAAGCGTAGACTGGATTGGGCTGCTGAATACCGAGACATATCGATTGTTAGTTCAAGCCTGAATGCGTTCAATCACATAAAGAGTGCAGTATCCAGCGATAAACGCACGCTTGTTGTAAGGCTCTGTAGAGAGCCTTGTTCTGCACTCATAAAAAAGCCCGCAGTGCGGGCTTAGATAGCAAGAAGTTTCGGTCTGTTTAGGCGAGCGTTGGCTGATTCGAGTAGCGACGACGAATCACCAATAACAAGGGCAGCAACATTAATGCCCACGCCGGTGGAGCACTCACGGTTGGTTGACCGGTAGGAATGTTCAGTGGATTAAAGTTCACTTGCTCATTGCCAGTCCATGACTTAGCAATTACTTGCCCCCAAATCACCCCTGTAGGTGCATTAATTGCAGCTTTAGGTGCCAGAATAGAACCGTACACCGCTGAAGAGATTCGCAAGTCATTAATACCGTTAAAGTTAAACAGAACATTTTGCCCTAGTTTGGTATTTGACTCTGTAACTTGGTTGCCAATTTGATACGTGTTTTGACGTAAAGTGAAGCAGTTTGGTGTGCCTGGTGGACAGGTCATTGCAGTGCTTTGTTCGGATGCGACAGTTCCCGCTTTGTTGGTCATATTAAACACAATCAAGGCATCTTTACTGATGTTGCTATTATCAATGCGAATGGTGCGGAAGTTTTCAAGATCGGCTTGTGTCAGTTCAAATACATACACATTGCTGGTGCTGACTACGGCTGGTTTAAAGGTCAAGATACGATCTTGAGTATTGCGGTTCGTCGTTATAGGCGTAGTCATGTTCGCTAAGGTTGACGAAAGTTGCTCCAGCTGGCTGAAGGCGGTATTGAAGTTAATCGCAGGCTGCTGGTTGGTTTTGCTCGAGGCATAAATGGAATTCTGGCTGCCTGGGACTGGGACAGTGCCACCGTAGACCAAGTTGCCTGGTTTGCCATATGGAGCTGCGCCGATCTTATAGTTGCCGTTGTAGACATTTAAGGCGCCAGTGCCTGATTTAATGATGTCGCCGCCGACGGTCAGCGATGCCGCATTACCACTTCCAGTGACAAAACCAACGTCATAACCGCCGTCGATGATCATATTGCCGCCAATCGCTACAGCCCCTTCGGTATCGGCTGAGGTCGCCGAAAAGTTCTCTTTTACAAACAAATTGTAGTTAGCCGCTTGGCCTAGGCTGATACTACCTGCTTGGGCGAACCCTGTGGTAAGGGCGAGGCATGTCACTGCAAATTTCAACCATTGTTTCATCGAAAAGCCTTTAGACTATTGTTCAAAATTGCGGCAATCATACTGTCTTTAGGAATAAATGACAACGCTGTCTTTTGTGTTTGTTTTAGATAAGACCTTTTCTAAAATCTTAGATATTTAAATTTGAATAAATACAATTAGATGTATTAGTGCGAATCACAATGAACTGCCGCTAAAAGGGCCAGTTCATCGTGACGAAGAAAGGATAAATGACAGTATTAAAGCGTTTGTAGCTTTAACCACAAGGTCCGCTCGTGCAGCGGCAGCTGCTCCGCTTTGTAGCGTTGTAAAATTGCCTTCGCTTCTTGCGTGCGATTTAACAGGGTTAAGGCATGTGCGATATGCGACTGTAACAACACTGCTTGCGGTTGACGGATCTCTGCATCACGCAACAAACCTAACCCTGCGTTAGCATCGCCGGCGAGCACCTGTGCATAACCATAGGTGTCCATAATGTCCGGATGATCAGGCATTAACTGGTAGGCTTTTTTGGCAAATGTCAGGGCTTTTTCGGTTTGGGTATCGAGTAGCAAATTAGCCAGATTGTTTAATAGCACGGCTTGACTGTCCAGTAGCGGGCTTTGTTGATAGACCGCAATCGCTTGGTTGGTTTGTCCTTGTTGCTGTAACCGTTCTGCTAATAACAAGGTGGCACTTAGGTCCGATGGGTGTTTTGCTAGCCACTGCGTCAGTTGCTGCTGCACAAAGGCGGCGTCATGTTGTTTGGCTCTTAATAACATCAACAAATGTTCGATGGCTCCGCTTTGTTGATATAAAGCTTCAAGCAGTTTTGCAGCGGCAGCTGGTTGTTGGTCGGCAAGCAATAAATGCGCTTTTAATTCATCAATCGCCAAATTACGGCCTACCTGCTGTTCGACTTTTTGAATCAATGCTAAGCCTTGTTTTGGCTTACCGCGGACTAAAGCGAAACGAGCTTCCAGCATGGCGACTTGCGTTTGTTGCTCGTCAAACTGTTTAAGCCGACTGAGCGTTTTTTCAAGCCCTGAAACGTCTTGATTGTCGAGCTGCAGCGACGCCAACTGTACCAATTGCTGCGGCGCGTCATACCAAAGACCATACAGAATATCGGTGTTGTGGGCCGTGGTTTCGCGATCCTGTTGCTGCAAGCCTAAACGTGCTTTGGCAAAATACAGTTCCGGTCGAATATCCATTTGCTCGCTCAGTGCATTGGCAAGCTCACTGGCTTTTGCCGTTTGTTGCGTTTGCAAATACAGCTCTAGCAATGCCAAACGGGCGGCGACGAGGTTTTTGTCATCGGCGGCCAACTGCTCCAGATAACGGATAGCATCGCCGGGTTGTTTAAGCTTGATAGCAGCATCGGCAAGCAATTGCAGCACAAGGCTATCATCGGGCGTGTGGCTTAAGATCTGTTGATACAACGAGCTGGCTTGTTGCCAGTTTTGCTGTTGCAGGGCTAACGACGCGAGCGATAACAAGGCTGGTTTTGATGTTGCATCCAGCACCAGTGCTTGTTGATAAAATTTTTCAGCCAATGCGCTATCGCCCGATTTGGCCGCGACATCGCCCGCTAATTGAAAGATCTCTACCTTGCCAGAATCTTGCTCGAGTAAATGTTGGGCGGTCTTTTCTGCCTCTTGCAGCTGAGCATTTTCTAGTTGCAAATAACCCAGCAGAATTTGGTCGGCTAGACTGCTGACGCCATTTTTATCCGTCAATAATGCGCGTGCTTGGTCGGCCTTGCCTGAGCGGAGCAAGGCTTGCAGATAGGCTTTTTGTACGTCGGGTTGTTGCGGGAATTGTTGATAACTGGCCGTAAGCAACGATAACTCAGTGGGGACATCTTTTTGCGCCCGCGCCACCGCCGCGGCGATGAGTTGCAGTGTGTAATCGTTTGGGTTTAAACGAATGGCTGCTTTAATCTGTTTTTCCGCACCACGAAAATCTTCGAGCTGCAAATAACTTTGTGCGAGGAGTTGATGTGCTTGCACGTTGGCTGGGTAGAGCTGTTGATAGCGTACCAGTTTGGTCGCTGCTTGGTCAAAACGGCTGTCACTAAAATCGAGTAACGCCGTCAACATCAACACATCTTCTTCATCGCGTTGTGCGGTCGTTAAGGTCGACAGTTGCTGTTGGATCTGTTTAAGCATGCGGTTTTGCGCATTATTATCACCAGATTGACCCAACAAGGAGGCATGGATCAGTTGGCCATACGGGTTGTTAGGATTGTCATCTCGAAACTTGGTGACTAATTCCAGTGCTTTCGCGGTGTCGTTTTGTTGCATCAGCAGCTGAGCTTTGCCTAACAACGCTGCGGGATCGCCATCATCCTGTGCCAGTAGCTGATCGTAGATAGCCAGAGCACGCTGGCTATCATTTTGACTTTGCGCCAAGCGGGCTTCCAAATAACGCGCCCTTTTCTTAACGTCGCTGCTAGGGCTTACCTGCTTAAGGCTTTCAGCTGCAGGGTCGAGTTGCTGCATTCGAAACTGTAAATCAGCCAATTCCAGCCAAGCTTCGGAGGCGAGGGGTTCAGTGGGTTGACTAGCAACTAACTGCTGATAGCTGGCTTGGGCGGCTTGATAGTCAAAAGCCACCTTTTGATGGCCTGCTTGAATTAATAAATACTCGGCTTGCTTGCTGAGCTGCGGATAACGCGCCAGCAATAAGCGTGTTTCGTCGGCTTTTTGTTGGGCGAGCATGGCGCGACCGAGCTGGTATACCAAAGGGTCTGTGGCTGCGCCACCGCTTAAGGCAAGTTGTAATTCTTTTTCAGCGGATGCCCATTGGCCTTGTTTCAGTAACAACTGGCCTAACAATAGTCGTGCAGGCAAGTAATTCGCATCGCGTTGCAGGCTATTGCGCAGTTCCAGCTCTGCCTTTTTTAATTGCTGTTGCTGCTGATACTGCAGGGCTTTTTCGTAATACGAGGCCGCAGATTCATTTGACAGCGCTGTCTTTGAGAAGGCTAACAGGCCACACAACGCTAAACATTTCAGTTTCATTGACAGATCCTTTGGGCACAGAGTGATGGTACTTTAAAAGAAAGTGATGAGTGTGGGAAGGTAATGTCTAGGTCCTTTGGAGGAAATGATGCAGGTTGTCCATCAAATAGAGCAGCAGCAGTTTGTGCTGGAGCAAGACGGCGTCCAAGCCAAATTACAGTATCAGCGGCTGCAAGCCACTGATGCGGGTGCGGACTGGGTCGATTTTTACCATACCTTTGTGCCAGAAACGCTGCGCGGCGGTGGCGTGGCTGCACAGCTAACCTCGGCTGGCGTGCAGTGGGCTGAAGATCGCGGTTTACGCATTCGGGCTAGTTGTAGTTATGTCGCACGGTTTTTACAGCGCCGAACTGAAAAATAAATTTGTATACAAAAATTTAGAACGTATACTTTCCATCATCATCGATGGAGGTTGAAAGATGCGCGTGCAAACAATCACGGCTGGTTTTGTGGCGGTGTTGGTCGGTTTTGCTAGTTCAGTGGCGATTGTGTTGCAAGCGGCGCAAAGTGCTGGTGCGACGCCTGCGCAGATGACTAGTTGGATCTGCGTGTTAGGGCTCGCCATGGGCCTAAGTTGTATCGGTTTTTCTTGGTATTACAAAGCCCCGGTGCTAACGGCCTGGTCTACACCTGGCGCAGCCTTATTAGTCAGCGCGTTAAGTGGCTATACCATGGCGCAAGCGGTGGGGGTATTCATCTTCACGGGTGTGCTGACGTTGCTCCTTGGCTTGTCTGGGTGGTTCGATAAGCTCAGTAAAGCGCTGCCGTTGCCACTAGCCCAAGCCATGCTGGCGGGGGTGTTACTGCAGTTTGGATTGCAGATGTTCAAAGTTGCACCGCAAGATCCCTTATTGATTCTGGGGGCGGTGTTGGTATTTGCCATCGGGCGTTTGCGCTGGCCACGCTATAACATCCCTGTGATCCTGCTGTTGGCAACGCTGTGGTGTGCGGTCACCGGTCAGCTGCATATTGAGCAGTTGCATTGGCAAACACCGGTATTGGAGTGGGTGCATCCGCAGTTGAGTTGGCAGGCCTGTTTTAGTGTCGGTTTGCCGCTATTTTTAGTGACCATGACCTCGCAAAATTTACCGGGGCTGGCTGTGTTAAAAAGTCATCAATACGAGGTACCGGTGTCACCGCTGCTGACTGTGACTGGTGGGATGACGGCGTTATTGGCACCTTTTGGTAATTTCTCCGTGAATTTGGCCGCCATTACGGCGGCGATTTGCGCCGGCCCTGAGGCGCATCCAGAGCCGCAGAAACGCTATTGGGCGGGGATCGCGGCGGGTGTGTTTTATTTGGGCACTGGTCTAGCCGGTGCCAGTGTCGTGACATTGTTCCTAACCTTTCCACAACCGTTGATTGCGGTGGTAGCGGGATTGGCGTTAGTGTCGACCATCACCAGTAATCTCAGTGCCGCGACAGTCGATGGCCCCTATCGAGATGCGGCAGTGTTGACCTTGCTGACCACGGCCTCGGGCCTGCAGTTGTGGGGGATTGGTGCCGCCTTTTGGGGGTTATGCGTCGGCTTGGTGGTATTACTGATACAAAGGCCACGCCATGCTTAAGTCAACTTTGTGCAATCAAATCCGCAGTGATATTCAGCAGGGCGTTTGGCACAGCGGTCAGGCCATTACCCAGCAACTGTTGGCGGACTATTACAAGGTGAGTCGCATTCCGGTGCGCGATGCCATTGCTCTGCTGGCGACGGAAGGCTGGTTGCAACAAAAAGGCAAGGCGAGTTATCAAGTGATGGTGCTTACGGCAGCGCAGGCGTTGGAGCTGGCTGAGATCCGCGCAGAGTTGGAGCCTTTAGCTCTGCGATTGGCTCAGCCGCAACTGTGCCATGCGGTGATTGGGGCGGCGAGAGATCAGCTGCTCTTGCTGCAACAGGCAGAGCATCTGACGCCTTGGCAATTAGGGCAGCTGAATTGGCAGTTCCATCGGACGCTGTATCAGCCGTGTCAACGACCGCAGCTGTTGCAATTATTGGATCACCTGCATGCAAAGGCGGCGATGTACCTCGGGTTTCAGCATCAGCATTTAGCCTATGCGTCGACCAGCGACCAGCAACATCAGCAGTTGCTGGAGTTGTTGCAGGCAGGACATCACGACGAGGCGCTGCGCTTGTTGCGCGTTCACATCTTGGATGCGGGCCAGCAACTGGCCCAGCATTTTGCCCAATTAGAGGCGGCGACGACGGCCTAGCCATAATAATGCGAGGCTGCTCAGCCAACCGATGCTGCCAGCGCTGGAACTGCTGTCCGTTGGCGGCGTTAAAATCAGCGTATTGGCTTTTGGATTCGAAGCTGCGGCGCTGTTTTGATCATTATTTATCACCGTCATGCTTTCAATCACCACCAAGTTATCAAGGGTCACGGCACGATTGGCTTGCGCATCGGCGCTGGTGTAATTACGCATGGGGACGCCAGCAAAGTTGACGTGCACGCCGGTGGGGAGTTTGGCGATGTTACTGATGGTTTCCATACCCAGTGCGTTGATTTCGCCAAACACAGCAAAACCGCCGTTTTGTAAATCGAGATTGCTGCTGTTGTCGGCGACATTGATAAACCATTGGTTGGTGGCACTGTTTGGATTACCACTGACTTTGGCCATCGCAATGGTCGCGCGCACATTCGACCATTTAGGTTCATTCTGGATCGCCGCTTGTTGTGGGATCGCCACAAAAGGGGATGCTAGTGCCGGATTGTAGCGAAAGCCGCCGCCTTGCACGACAAAGCCTGGTTCGTTGCGATGAATAAAGGTACCGTCATAACTTTTGTTATTTACATAGTTCAAGAAATTGGCGACGGTGACCGGCGTGGTTTTGTCGTACAGGTTAATTTCAAAATTGCCAGCGTTGGTTTTGACTAACACCACGGTGGCGTTGACATGGGTTGAGACGAACAACGCACAGCTAAGCAGTACTGCGCTGTGCAAACGAGATACAGTCATGAACTTCCTCCTAGAAAAACGCCATCAGCTTAATGCAGAGCGGATGGCGCTTTCGAGCAGGGGTAACACTTTAAAACATAATCACTACAGAACTCTGTAGTTCGTTGATGATCGGCGCTATTTACTCGCTGATTTCGTCAACTCTTCCCAGTTTTGTAACATCTGACTGGCTTTCGGGTGTGCTTTGGCTTGCTCCAAGTAGGCTTTGGCCTTGGCGATATCTTTCGGGATCAATTTTCCCTCGAAATACAACACGCCTAAATAATAATTGGCATTAACGCTGCCTTTCTCCGCGGCACGTTTTAACCATTGCACCCCAAGTTCGACATTGGATTGGGTGCCTTGGCCAAACAAATGCATCAGGGCTAACCGATTCATCGCTGGCGCGTAGCCTTGCTCGGCAGCAAATGCGAAGAGACGAAACGCCGTGTCGAAGTCTTTACTGACCCCTTCGCCATCGTCCAGCATCACTGCGGCATTATAGGCACAGCCTGTATTGCCTTGACGACTGCATAATAAAAACCACTGCTGCGCCAGCTCTGAGTCTTTGCTGGTCAGCTCCCCTTCGCGGTAGGCATTACCGACGCGCAACATGGCACGCCCATAAAAACGTTCGGCCGATTTTAGATAATACGACCATGCCAAACTGTCGCTGTCTTGGCCTTTGCTATCAAACCAGCCCACTTCATAGCCGTATGCCAATAAATAGAATGCTTCAGGGTGCCAAGCTTTTTCAGCTTGCAACAGATACTGATGGGCAGCTTTTTTGTCGCTATCGGAGGGCGATTTTTGCTGCATCAACTCCGATGCGTACAGATATGCCGCTTCAGAGCCGCCTTGATCTGCGATGGTTTTGAGTTGTGGATTGGCGTCTGGATCGGTGATTTTGCCAAGTTCTTTTTGCGCCACAATGGCATAGGCCGCTGCAGCTTTATCACCTTGAGCGGCAGCCATTTGCATCAGTTTGACGCCTAATTCTGGTTCAGCCTTGGCAAATTGGCCGTTAAACAAATAACGCGCGAGCGTTAGCTCCGCTTGACCGGGGCCTGCCAACTGATTGATGTACTCGAGCTGTGGGCGGATATCGGCCAATTTATCGCTGGCTTTACTCTTAAGATAACGTTGATAGGCCAGCCAATGCAGCGCAGGGAGATAATCGCGGTCGGCGGCATCCAACACCAAGGCTTGTGTTTGCTGACGAGTGGTTTTAATCGTCTGTTTTTGTGCTAATTGATCCAACAGCACCGGCGCTTCCAGTGATCCTTGGCCAATGGCTTTTAGGTACCATTGCTCCGCGTCCGCGTACTTTTGATCCTGTTGCTGGATGAACCCCATCAAGGTCATCATTGCAGGGCTTGCATCTGCGCTTTGCGGGATCATTTGTCGCTGCCAGCCGTCGAACAAGCCTATAAATGGGAAGGTGATCTTATCGACCGCATGCAAGAAACGTTGGTTGTTGAAATACCAGTGGGTTAACCGTTGAGCGGCGGGGTCATAAAGATGCAAGCTGTAATACAACGCATTGCCGTTGGATGCCAACTCCACTTGATAATCTTGGATCTCCATACCGGCCAGCGTGGCTAACTCAGCGGCATCGGCAAAGTTATTGATTTGGTAAGCCGAATACGCGTGCTTGCCGTCACCGCTGGCTAAAATCCCTTGCTGCACATAGTTTTGATAGCCACTGAACAGACTAATATTGGCTTGATCTTTGTGCTGGCGAAAACAAGCGAGGGCATAACGATAAAAGCCAAGGTTAAACAGTTGAACGGGTAAATGCTCCTGCCATGGGATGGTGTGACAGTTCGCCAGTTCGGTGTTTTGGAGTTGTTGTTGCAAATCGCGCCAACCCAAACTTTGCGGTAAGGCGCCACCATCTTGCAAAAAGCTTTGATACAACGCGTTGTATGCCGGTAGCTGCGCCGGGGCAGGCAATTGTTTGGTGGTTTTCGCAAATAAACTGTCGGCGGAAACTTGAGCTTGACGATTGGGGACGGTTTGGCAGGCGCTGACAGCAACCAGACAGAGTGCTAACCAAGCGAGGCGGCAGATCATCAATGTGTTATTCCTCGTCCAGCCAAGGTGTGTCAGGCAACAGCCCTAAATGCGCTTCATAACGAACCAGATCAAAAGGCTGGCGCTGCTCTACCACGGCGTGCATCTCCGGGGCCAGTGCACAGGCGATCAGTTCAATCGCTTCGTCACGGCTATGACCGGTTAAACAAAGTCGTAATAAAGTTTCTTTTACTTTTTTTGGATATTCATCGGCGAGTTGGTTTTCGATCACTTCAAACAAAAGCTCTTGATCGTGCAGGTCTTGATCCGACATGTTAATTTCCCGTATTGATGACTGTCGCAGCATGCCAGAAAAGCCATGCCATGCCTAGGGAAAGCCCAGTAGACAGCGCCAAAATGCCGTGAAAATATGAAAAAAACTTACGATCTTTTAACTTGCCCTGCTTCTGGCAATCCCCTAGTGTAATTGGCCACATGGCGGCCACACTGCTTCACTTTATAAATTTTGGGAACATTGAATGAGTTATACCGAATTGGCGCTTGCCTTTGTCCAACAGTTGCTGCTGATCCTCGTTGCTGCGCAAGTGTTTGGATATTTAGCGAAATTTATCGGACAACCCAAAGTGGTTGGTGAAATGATTGCCGGTGTGGTGTTAGGCCCCTCCTTATTTGGGCTATTTTTCCCAGAATTACAACAAAGTATTTTTATCCCTGAAACCATGCCGATGTTGTACTTGGGCGCCCAAGTCGGCGTTGGGTTATACATGTTTTTGGTGGGCTTGGAATTCAATACCAGTTTTTTCCGGGAGCAAGGTAAAAGCGCTCTTAGTGTATCCCTCGCAGGGATGATTGTGCCGTTTTTGGCAGCAATGGTGTTATGCCTTTGGCTGGTTGATATTCCAGGCTTGTTTGCTGAGAACATTAGTTACGGTAATGCGACCTTGTTTATGGGCGCGGCGATTGCCATCACTGCCTTTCCGATGTTAGCGCGGATCATTTATGAACGTGGTTTGTCAGGCACGATGCTCGGTACCTTGGCGCTGGCGGCTGGGGCCATTGATGATGCGGCGGCCTGGTGTGTGCTGGCGGTGGTGCTGGCCAGTTTCGGTGGTGGCGCCATGTTAGCGGTCAAAGCCATTGTGGGGGGCGGCCTGTATGCGTTTTTGATGTTGCGCTATGGCACGGGCTGGTTAACACCGTTGGCGGAGAAAGTCGAGCAAGCCGGACGCATGACGGGCATGCATTTATTGCTGGTGTTGGTGTTATGGGCCATGGCGGCCTATGCCATGGAATGGGTCGGGCTGCATGCGGTCTTTGGCAGCTTTTTGTTAGGCGTTGCCATGCCTCGTGGTTTATTGAGCGAACAAATCGCCGCCAAACTGCAGAAAATCGTGGTGTTCCTGTTGTTACCGATGTTCTTTACCTACTCGGGCTTAAAAACGCAGTTGAATGTGTTGGCATCTTTTGAAATGTTTAGCATTGCCATGATCATCTTAGCGGCATCGATTTTTGCCAAAGGCGTGGCGTGCTGGGGCGCCGCGCGGTTAGCGGGAGCGGACAATCGGACTGCCATGGCGGTGGGGGCCTTGATGAACTCACGCGGTTTGATGGAGCTCATTATTATTAATATTGCGTTGAAATTTGGCGTGATCCAGCAAGGGCTGTTTTCGATTATGGTGTTAATGGCGATTGTCACGACGCTTATGGCGACACCGTTATTTCAGTTGGTATATGGCCGTCAAGTCCAGGCGAAAGCAGCGAGCGCAGACCATGATCCATTACGGATTTGATGGCACTAACAAGGTCCAATGGTTCACCGCGCTGTTGTAGAAACCACATTCGGCATAGGCGCGGTTGAGCACGCCTTGCTCTTTAAGACGAGCCATGCCGCGTTGCAGCGCAGCAAAGGTTACTGCTCCGAGTGGATGATGTTTGGACACGACAAAATGCCGGCTATCATCCAGCAGCACTTTTACGCCGTCGACGGCCACCAAAGTAATATGTTCTTGTTTGATAATAAACGGCTGTTGTCGTGGGAATGGCGCCAGCATCACGTCTACCCAGCCTTTGCTAACTAAAGTAGCCATGGAAATCCACGCGTATTCATCGCGAATGTCCTTCAATTTTAACCCTTGCAACGTGCGCCAATCGGCTTCATAGGATTTAGACGACACGGCGGTTAGCTGCTGTAAATCGGCTGGGGTTCGCACCGCAAGCGCTTTGCCATTTTTTGGCGATGTCCAAAGCCCAGCGACATAGTGACCACGTTCAATCACTGGATCACTGATATAGACATCTTGTTCGTATTTACGCGCGGCGTTGCGCCAGACGGAATCAAAACTGACCAACGCCTCACCCCGACTATATAATTTGGGGCTGCGCGCACTAAAATCACTGCGTTTAAACTCGAAGTGTAGGCGAAGTCCACCAAGCCAAATGGCTTGTTGCACCAACACCATATCAACGACATCTCGTCGCGCTCCAGCGGTCGAAAAATCGTGGATGTCTTGCACAGACCGATGATTCAGAAAGCGGAAATAATCATCGTAGACACTGTCTTCAATCAGGACTTCGATGGTTGGAATATCAGCAGCCTGCAGCGGCTGCGCCATGCAAGCAAGCAGATAAACACACCACCCAGACAACCAAGTTCGTGCAGCGTGTTTGTTTTTGTTGTTAGAACGCCATCGCCAGAACATGCCAATACTCCTTTCTCCTAAAGCAGTCTAGCTGTGTTGGGCCATGCTGCAAGTGGGGAAAGGGAAACACCATGGCCGTGCTGAGGGTACAAAAAAGCCGACGCGGGCGTCGGCTTTGCAGCGTGTAAGGATTGACGGGCTAAACCTTGCTTTGCAAAGGTGCGCAGTTTAAACCGTTAATGATTTCTCACCACGCGAAATCCCAGACACGCCGGTGCGAACGGTTTCGAGAATTTGCGTGCCGGTCAGCGCTTCTAAAAACGCTTCCAGTTTTTCCGACGTGCCGACAATTTGAATGGTGTAGGTCGTCGGTGATACATCGATGATCTGACCGCGGAAGATGTCGGCGTTACGTTTGACTTCTTCGCGTTGCTCGCCGAGCGCCTTGACTTTGACCATCATCAGCTCACGTTCAATGTGCGCCGATTCGCTGATGTCGGACACTTTCACCACTTCAATCAACTTGTGCAGCTGCTTGGTGATTTGTTCAATCACTTGGTCATCGCCGCGCGTGACTAGCGTCAGGCGGGACAGCGTCGGATCTTCGGTTTGTGCCACTGTCAGCGAGTCGATGTTGTAACCGCGCTGCGCGAATAAACCCACCACGCGCGCCAAAGCGCCAGATTCGTTTTCCAGTAATACCGCAATAATATGGCGCATGTTAGGTCCGCTCCGTTTTGCTTAAGAACATCTCGTTCATCGCGCCGCCTGGCACCTGCATCGGGTAGACGTGTTCTTTCGGGTCGACGTGAATATCTAAAAACACCAGCTTGTCTTTGATGGCAAAGGCGCGCTCTAGTGCCGCATCGAGTTCATCTGGATGGGTCACTCGAATACCGACGTGGCCGTAGGCTTCGGCCAATTTGACGAAGTCAGGCAAGGAGTCCATGTACGAGCTGGAATACCGCGAGTCGTAGTTCATGTCTTGCCACTGCTTCACCATGCCCAAATAGCCGTTGTTGAGGTTAATGATTTTCACCCCTAGGCCATATTGCTTACAGGTCGACAGCTCTTGGATATTCATCTGAATAGAGCCTTCGCCGGTAACGCAGACCACTTCCGCGTCAGGGTAATGCAGTTTGACGCCCATGGCAGCTGGTAAGCCAAACCCCATGGTGCCTAGGCCGCCGGAGTTGATCCAACGGTTTGGTTTGTCGAATTTGTAATACTGCGCGGCAAACATTTGGTGCTGGCCGACGTCTGACGTGACATAAGCATCGCCTTGGGTGTGGCGCCACACAGCTTCAATCACCGCTTGTGGTTTCAAGACATCGGTCCGCTGTTCATAACGCGCACCATGGACGTCGCGCCACTGGTTAATTTGTTGCCACCACTGGCCAAGTGATGATTCATCCAAGGCGCCGCCTTGTTTATCCAGCAGGTTTAACATCTCTTGCAGCACAGGTTTGACCAAACCGACGATTGGAATATGCGCTGAAATGGTCTTGGAAATACTGGCTGGGTCTATATCAATGTGAATGATGGTGGCGTTGGGGCAGAATTTTTTCGTCGCGTTGGTGACGCGGTCATCAAAGCGGGCGCCGACGGCAAAAATCACATCAGCGTGATGCATGGCTTGGTTGGCTTCATAAGTACCATGCATGCCGAGCATACCGATAAACTGCGGGTCGGTCGCAGGGTATGCGCCAAGGCCCATCAAGGTGTTGGTGACAGGCAGCTTTAAGCGTTTCGCCAGCGCGGTTAATTCCTCGGATGCCTTGCCTAAAATCACGCCGCCGCCTGAATACAGCACTGGGCGTTTCGCTGCCAACAAGGTGGCAAGCGCGCGCTTAATCTGGCCAGGGTGGCCTTTGCTGTTGGGGTTGTACGACCGTAGCTTGACCTCTGTTGGGTACTCGTACGGGAACTTTTGGTTGGGCATCGTCATATCTTTTGGAATGTCGACAACCACTGGGCCTGGCCGGCCGCTTTGCGCGATATAAAACGCTTTTTTGATAATGGCTGGAATGTCTTCCGGCCGGCGCACCGACATGTTGTGTTTGACGATCGGCCGTGAAATGCCCAGCATGTCGGTTTCTTGGAAGGCGTCATCGCCAATCAAGTGGCTCATCACTTGGCCACAAATCACCACCATTGGGATCGAATCCATATAAGCAGTGGCAATGCCGGTGACGGCATTGGTGGCGCCTGGGCCTGAGGTGACGAGCACGACGCCGGCTCGGCCACTGGCACGGGCATAGGCGTCCGCCATATGGGTGGCGGCTTGCTCATGACGCACCAGCACATGTTTTACCTCAGATTGCTGAAACAGCGCATCGTAGATATGTAACACGGCACCGCCTGGGTAACCATAGACGTATTCGACACCTTCATCGCGTAAGGCGCGGATCAACATGGCTCCACCAGACAGTAATTCTGGTTGGTGTTTTTGGTTCATTTTCACTCAGGTCTCATAGTTTGCGTAAGGCAAAGCTCCGGACGTCTTAGAAACGCCGGGGTTTAGGCTTGTAGGTATACAAGCAAATTCTGCTTACGTGGACTGCACAGGGTAAGGCTGTGCAAAAATTTCAAACTACGGCCTTTGTAATAGTGTGGCGTCTAGCGCCTAAATGGCAGGCTCGTGAAGCCTTACTTTACGAGATCTGGTCCGAGCTTGTCGACTGATTTTTCGGGGGGGACGACCAACTTTGGTCGCAAAACCTGGCCAAATGGCCTCGCGTTGATGTTTTTGACAGCAGAGTGATGTCAGCCGTCGCCCCTATGCTTGCAAAAGCCACAGGCCAACCACATAGTAAAGAGCAAGAATGACCGAAAAAATTTAGAAGGTAGTCATTGTGTTAGCGAATCAACTCCATGTCAGCATGGACAATGTGCGCGATGTACTCGCGCTGTCACAACAAAAACTAGTCATGTTTGATTTTTGGGCCGACTGGTGCGAACCCTGCAAGCAATTAATGCCGGTGCTGGAAAAAATCGCCGCCGAGTACCCCGAGCATTTAGTGCTAGCCAAGGTCAATTGCGACCAAGAGCAGCAATTGGCGATGCATTTTGGTGTGCGTTCTTTGCCCACGGTACTTTTGATCAAAGACGGCCAACCGGTGGATGGTTTTGCCGGGGTGGAGTCCGAAAACCAAATTCGTGAGCGGTTAAAAGCGCATCTGCCCGCGCCGGTGGATATCGCCTTGGCCAAGGCGCTGCCATTGCTAGAAGCGCAGCAATGGGCGGACGCCTATCCCATCTTAAAAGAGGCCTTTGCGCTGGATAACACGCGCGTCGATGCCCGGTTGCAGCTGGCTTATGTCGCCGCCACCCTTGGACAAATTCCGCAGGCGGAAGAGTTGATTGCGCCGGTGCTGCTGGCGGATCAAGATGCGTTGTACCACCAAGTGAAGTCGTTGATTGAACTGGCACAACAAGCGGCGGACAGCCCAGAAATTCGCGCCTTGGAAGCGCAACTGGCGCAAGCGCCGGAGGACTTGCAGCTTAAACAGCAACTGGCGGTGCAGTATCACGCGGTACAACGGTCTGGCGAAGCCTTGGCGCTGCTATTTGCCATTATCAAACAAGATATGAACTTTGGTGAGGCGAAGAAATTACTGCTGGATATTCTGGCGGTGTTACCGAAGGGTGATCCGCTGGCCGGGGAATATCGTCGTAAACTGTATAGTTTGTTGTATTAGCCTCCGGCGTGCCGGACAAGGAGTCGTCATGCCACAGTGGTCTTTATGGCGGGGCACGCGCAGTCTGCGGTGGCTGAGCCTAGCGATGCTTGGTTGGATCATGGTCGGGGTATCGTCTCCCGCCTTAGCTGATTCAGCCGAGCAGTTGTTTGCTAGGTTTGAACCCGCGCTGATGCAAGTACGAGTGATCGAACAAGCCTCGGCAGCAAAGTCGGCCATTGGCACGGGTTTTGTGCTGGAAACCACGGAACCACAGCGCCGGCTGTTGGTCACGAACTATCATGTGGTGTCTGAAGCGGTATTAAATCCGGAGAAGTACCATCTCGAAGCGCTGAATCAGGCACAGCAAAAAACGCCACTGACGGTGCTGGCAGTGGATGTGATCAACGATTTAGCGTTGCTGGATAGTACAGACAGCAGTTTGATGACCGGCATCAGCTTTCAACTGGCATCGCAAAAGCCCGCGCAAGGGGCCACCATTTATTCGCTCGGCAACCCGCATGACCTTGGCATGATTTTGGTGCCAGGTACCTACAATGGCCTGCAAAAATACAGTTATTACCCCCGCATTCACTTTACCGGCTCGATTAATTCCGGCATGAGCGGCGGCCCCACCGTCAATGCGGACGGGCAGGTGGTGGGTGTGAATGTGGCCTCGGGTGGCAATCAACTGAGTTTTTTAGTGCCAGGTGATGCCTTACAGCGTTTGGTTCGTCGTTATCAACAGCAGGGCAAAGCGGACAGCTTTCAGCGCGATATGGAGCTGCAACTGCAAACCAGTCAACGCGCCATGATGGACAAAATCTTAGCGGCAGACTGGAAACTCAAAGAGTTTGGCAATGGCAAGGTGCCTGATGAGGTCACCAGCTTTATTCGGTGTTGGGGCGACTCCAACATGGAAAAGAATCAGGACAAGATCAAAAAAGTCATGGCCTTTTGCAGCCAAGATGATTTGATTTATTTGTCGGAACACTTCAGCACAGGTCCAGTGCAGATGCAGTTTATTTGGTTACAAGGCCGCGATATGACGTCGATGCAATTCTTCCGTCAGTATCAAGATGAAATCAGCAGTGTCCGCCCCGACAATCAAGCCACCAAGGAAGATGTCACGCCCTTTGAATGTCAGCAGCAAGTGGTCATGCAGCAGCAAAAGCCAGCCAAAATTGTCTATTGTGTTCGCGCCTACAAGCAGTTTGCTGACCTGTATGACGTGGTGTATTTGTCATCGTCGATGGACCCTGGGCTTGAAGGATTATCCAGTCATTACACCTTGTCTGGGGTCAATGCGGAGCAAGCGCAGCAGTTCCGCCAAAAATTCAGCGAGGCCGTGTCATGGCAATAATTATTGAACAGCTGAATCGTCAAGGCGATGTGACCGCATTGCACAAGTTTGAGACGTCGACGGTGAGTTTAGGGCGTAGCTATGACAATGATGTCATCGTGTTAGATCCCTATGTCAGTGCCCATCACGCGCAGTTGCAGCGGCAAGAACATGGCTGGACTTTAGTCGATTTAGCCTCAGAAAATGGCTCCTTTGACAAAACGTTACGCGCTGTTCAGCAGCAGACCTTGCAGTCAGGGGATAGTTTCTATTTAGCGGAAATGCAATTCCGGCTGGTGGATAGCCAGCACCCGGTGGCGGCGACAGTGCCATTAAATCGAACGGCGCTGCGCTTAAGTCGGTTGGGCCACCCGTTGCAGTTGGTGTTGTGGTTTCTGTTGGTGTTTGCCTTTGATTTGGCTGAGTTTTGGTTTAACTCCGGTGCGGTAGAAGAACCACGATGGCAACAACAATTAGTGCAGCTGCCGTTGTACGCGATTGCCTTGATGGTATGGCCGACCTGCTTAATGATTTGGGCCCGGTTTCAGCATCGCCATGGATATTTCCGGCCACAACTGGCGTTGATGTTGTTGGCCACGCTTACCTTTAGTCTGTGGCAATTGCTGGCGCCTTGGCTGCGCTTTAATCTGGATGGTCCTTCCTGGATTTATTGGTTGGATCAAGCGGTTACGGCGGCAGTATTATTTGGTTTATTACTGGCCAACTTCACCTTAGCGCTGCAACAGAGTGCACTGCGCAAAGTATTGATCTGTGCAGGGGTTGTGTTGTTGTTTAGTGGCCAATCGGTGGTTCAGCGCCTATGGCAACAGGACAACCCACAGCTGGTGCCGCATTTTGATGAGGTGTTGTTATCAAGTCCGTTTTATCTAAGTCAGCCACTGGCCGCTGACGAAGCGCTGCTGCAATCGCAACAGCTGTTTGAGGCGGCTGCCGCCAATCGCCAGAAAGACAGCAAGTAATCCACAACAACGGTCTGCGCGATGCCGCAGACCGTTGCCGTCATTTAGCTTAATTCACGTAACCAAATATCGCGGATCTGCGAGGATAAGCTCATCGGATCGAAGGGCTTGACCACCACATCACTGGCGCCGAGCGATTTATAAGACTCAATCTCGCTGGATTGCACTTTGGCGGTCATAAAGACCACCGGGATCCCAGACAAATCGAACTGCTGCTGCAGCTGCTTGAGCGTGCTTGGCCCATCCATGCCAGGCATCATCACGTCGAGTAAGATGAGTTGAGGCGCAAATTCGCTGAACCGACTTAACGCTTCTTGCCCACCGCTACAGGTGCAGACTTCAAAGCCTCCGACCGCCTCGAGCGCGACACGTGCGACCGTTTGAATCGACGGGTCGTCTTCTACGTGCATGATTTTTTTCAGATCTGTCATACCAATTCCTGCTGTAAAGACCGTTTTTAGTCTGTCACAAGCCGCGCGCCGTTGCCAGTGACCACGAAAAAAAGCCCAAAGGCATGCCGCGGTGAACCGATCTGGATATACTGACCGCCTGTTGGGTTCTGGGTTGTAGTGTATGTTGTTGAGGTTGTTTCAAACGCTGGACGCTGTCCTTGTGCGTTATCAATCGTTTTGGCAGTTTGAGCCGATGCAAGCGTCATGGCCCACGACCTGGCCTGATGACTTACAAGCCTACCTACGTCAGTTATCCCTGGCGGACTGCGCAGCCATTGATAGCTCAGCCACGTTGCAGACGCAGGCATTGGAGACCTTTTTTCCTGAGGTATTTGCCGCTTTGCCTGAGCTACCAGGGGTGGTGCTAAAGACGCCGACCTTGCCGTTTTGGCTACATACCGATGTCCCTGGGCGTAAATGGCAGCAGATCTGCCACTTGAGCGCAGCAATGACCCAAACGGGCACGGATGCCAGCGCGCCCGTGTTGGAATGGTGTGCAGGCAAAGGGCATGTTGGCCGTCTGTTGGCCTTTCAAGGCGCTCGCTCGGTGACATCCTTGGAATGGCAGCCAGAGCTTTGCCAAGCCGGTGCAGCGCTTAGCCAAAAGCATGGCATAACGCAGGAGTTTCATGCCATGGATGTGCTTACCACGAACACCCAACCGTGGTTTAATGCCGAACAGCGGTTTGTTGCCATGCACGCCTGTGGCGATTTGCATCGGCGTGGAATTGATCAGGCTTGCCACCATCCAGTGAAAGAGCTGGCGGTATTGCCTTGTTGTTATCATTTACAAGCCCAGCCGCACTATCAGCCCCGTTCTCGCGCTGCTCTCAAGTCTTCGCTTCGGCTATCCAAAGCGATGTTACGGCTAGCCGTGCAGCAACAGGCCACCGCAGGCGCTCGGGTGCAACGGCTAGGGCATCAGGAAATGTTGTGGCGTCATGCGTGGATGCACTGGATACAACGGTGTGACAGCCATGCCGCTGGGCTCTATCGGCCGCTGCGTTCCATCCCCAAACACTTGCTCAGCGCCGGCCTGGCCGAGTTTTTTGCCTTTGCCGCAGCGCAGCACCAAGTGCCGACCCCAGCGCAGTGCGATTGGCCAGAATTGCTTGCCGCTGCTGAACAATCTTTATTACAACAACGTCGGTTGGAATTGGTACAACATGTGTTTCGACGGCCATTGGAGCTATGGCTGGTGCTGGATTTGGTGTTACAGCTGGAAGAGGCAGGCTATAGAGTGGAGCTACTGCAGATGTGCGAGGCGCAGTTAACGCCTCGCAATCTGTTGATCAGGGCGTGGCGTTAACTGGTTTGATCTTGCGGACGAACGGCCGCCAAGCTTTGTCCGGTATGGGCCGCCAGATATTGACCAATCGCTTTGTCTTTGTGCACCCAACGATCGTTTAACCACAGCTGAAACCGTTGCCGAAACGCCTCATCATTAAAGTAATCACCAATGATTGCATCATCCACCGGTACGACGTCCACTTGCAGCACAATACGCTTTAAACGGCCGCACAACATGTCGATCAGCACGTGCCCTGAATTATCAGGATAGATAATGGTCACGTCGATCACCGCATCAAACAGTTCACCCATACTGGCCAAGGTGAAGGCAATACCACCGGCTTTGGGCGGTAATAAATGGCCAAATGGGCTGTTTTTATGGCGATGTTTTTCTTTGGTAAATCGTGTGCCTTCGACAAAATTAATCATGGTGGTTGGCTGTTCGCGGAAAATTTCGCAAGAACGGCGTGTTGTTTCGATATCTTTGCCTTTGAGCTCTGGATTTCTTTGGATTTGCGCTTGGCTATAGCGCTTCATAAATGGCATATCCAGTGCCCAAGACCCTGAGCCGATAAATGGCACATATTTCAGTTCTTCTTTCAAAAAGAACTTGGGTTCAGGGATGCGCTCAAGAGCAAATTGGCCAAGTACTGGGATATCTAACCAGCTCTTATGATTGGCGATCAGCAAATACCAATGCTGTTGCGACAGGTGTTGAGTATGGCCGCTGACTTCCCATTCCACTTTATTAAACAGATTGATCAGCTGACGATTGTGCAACAACCAGTGTCGATAACCCCAATGGGCCACTTTGCTAATGGTTGGATTTAACGCCTTGATACGTAACAGTTTAACCAAGCCACATAAGGTGACGATACCGCCGGACAGCATCAAGTTCAGCGTAAAGCCGAGGAGGGCGAGCGGAAAGATGATAAAACTGGGTAAAAAGGCCAGCATGGTTATTCCCCTTTTGCCAATTGGGCAAGTTGTTGGTCTTTATCAAGCCACAACTGATTCACCCATTGTTGGAACTGGGCCCGGAATTGCGCATCTTCGTAATCCCCAATCAACTGACTATCGATGGGTAATACGCGTACGCGAACTTTGATTTCTTGCACCTTGCCACAAATGTAGTCCCAAAAGCTAGGCGAGCCTTTTGGATAATAAATAGTGACATCCAATAACTTATGCAGATGTTCGCCCATGGCATTGAGCACAAAGCCAATACCACCGGCTTTAGGTTTTAATAAATACTCAAACGGCGATGCTTGCTTGTCGTGCTTGAATTGAGTGAAGCGAGTGCCCTCAAGGAAATTCATCACCGACACTGGCTTAAAGCGGAATTTTTCACAGGCTTGGCGGGTGGTTTCAATATCCTTGCCTTTGAGATGTGGGTGTTTTGCTAAAAACTGTGCGCTGTAGCGTTTCATAAATGGAAAATCCAGTGCCCACCAGCATGCGCCAATCACTGGGACATAAATCAGTTCTTTTTTCAGAAAGAATTTCAGAAACGGAATTTTGCGGTTAAAGATTTTCTGTAGCACCAAAATATCGACCCAGCTTTGATGGTTGGCGACAACCAGGTACCAATCTTTGACCGATAAGTTCTCTAAGCCTTTAATATCCCAGCGAATGCGAGTGAAAAGTGCAGTGGTAAAGTTATTGACCGAAATCCATGCGCTGGCACAGTGATCAAGCAAAATGGTGATCCATTTGCGCCAAAGTTGCACCGGTGGCAGTTTTAACATAGCCAGAATCATGATGGGCACGGCCCAAAACAGCGTGTTGAGAATGTACATTAAAAACGACACCACGCCGATCAAGGGTTTAGGTAAAAAATGCAGCATACAAAACTCCACAGCTTAGAAACAAAAAAAGAGCAGTTGCCTGCTCTTTTTTATACGTGAACAGTCGGAGCAGACTGCTCCGACCTGTCAGTGTACCTTAATCTTCGAAGTAGGTGTACCCGTAGACGCCGGCTTTCAGCTCATCCAGTAACTGCTCTTGATGGGCGCCCGTCATGTTGGTGCGCGCGAGTTGTTGGCTGTAGGAGCCGATCAGTTTTTCGGCATCAAACGCCACATAACGCAGCACGTCGGCCACGGTGTCGCCTTTCAGCGGGTTGGCTAAGTTGTAGCTACCGTCAGGGTTCAATTCCACGTGCACCGAATCGGTATCACCGAACAGGTTGTGCAAGTCGCCCAAGATTTCTTGGTAAGCACCCACCATGAACATACCGATTAAGAACTGCTGGTCTTCGTTGTATTCCGGCAGCGGTAAGCTGCTTTCAATACCGTTGCCATCGGCATAGCTCTTCAGTGCGCCGTCGGAGTCGCAGGTGATATCTTGGATAATAGCGCGACGTTCCAGTGGTTCGTTCATCCGCTCCAGTGGCATCACTGGGAACAGTTGGTCGATACCCCATGCATCTGGCATCGATTGGAACAGACTGAAGTTCACAAACAGTTTGTCGGCCAGCTTCTCGTTCAGATCATCGTGGATTTCTCGGTGTGAACGCGAGCTCAAGTCCAGCATGTCTTTCACTTTATTGATGGTGGCAAAGTAGATTTGCTCCAACAACGACCAGTCTTTCAGCGTCAACAAGCCGTGCACGTATTGGGCGTGCGCGTCCGTGAAGTAGTGCACTGCATCGTGGTAGGCTTCCACCGCTGAACGTGGCGTGACGTTTTGGTACGAATCCCACAACGCCCACACCACCGCCGGTGAGTCTTCGCTTGGTTCTGGTAAATAACGCAGACCTGGCGCACGTTCCACGTCGATAGCATCGGTCACCAACACCGCGTGGTGTGCGGTCATGGCGCGACCAGACTCGGTGATAATGTTCGGATGTGGCAAATCGTATTCGTCACAGACTTCTTTTAAGCCGTAAACGACGTTACGGGCGTATTCGTACATGGTGTAGTTCATCGAACAGGCTGAACGGGAGTTCGAGCCTTCGTAGTCCACGCCTAAACCACCACCAACGTCGACCGTTTCAATCGGTACGCCTAAGGTGCGCAATTCGGCATAGTGACGGGCACATTCGCGGATGGCGTTGTGAATGTCACGGATATTGGCGATTTGCGAACCGATATGGAAATGCACCAGTTGCAATAAGTCCAACTTGCCCGCTTCTTTAAGCACATCAATGGCTTGCAGTACTTGAGTGGCGGTTAAACCGAACTTGCCTTTTTCCCCGCCAGTGTTTTGCCATTTGCCTTTACCGACCGAGTTCAGCTTGATACGGATACCAATGCGTGGTGCTGCGCCCAAGTTGTCGATTTCACGCAACAAGGTTTTTAACTCAGACAGTTTTTCAACCACGACATAGACGGTGTGACCCATCATTTGGCCAATCGTTGCTAAGCGTAAGAATTCGCTGTCTTTGTAGCCGTTACAAACGATACGCAGTGGCTTGTCGGTGACGCCTAAAATCGCCATCAACTCAGGCTTAGAGCCCGCTTCTAAACCGACTTTACCGCTTGGGTGGCTGACCAGTTTTTTCACGACTGAATATTGCTGGTTCACTTTGATCGGATACACCGCGGTGTATTCACCACGGTATTCGCGCTCGCTTTTAGCTTTTGCAAAGGACTCGATCAGCGTACCGACGCGGTGTTGCAGAATGTCGGTAAAACGGACGAGTACAGGTAAAGTCAGACCTTCTTCTTTAAAACGTGCGGTTAATTCTGGGAAATTAATCCCTGGTTTGCTGTGGTCCTGATCCGGATAAGCCACAAGATCACCCTTGGCGTTGACGTCAAAATAGCCTTCGCTCCAGACCGCCACGTTATAAATAGATCTTGCTTTGTCGATACCCCATTCTGCCATTGTCGTGCCCTTAAAAAAAATAGGCCGCCATTTTATAGACAATGGCGGCAAAAAAACATGAAAAATTTGTCTGAAAAGCGCTTCACTGGCAAAATATTCGACCCCTGAATTTCCAGCCGGAGCCGAGCCATGTCAGAACTCAATTCCCAGCAATGGTTTACCGAGATTTTTTCGCCAAGCGGTAGTGCGTTTTCGCTACGGATCGAACAAAAGCTAGCTGAAGTCCAATCACCTTTCCAACACATCGAAATGTACAAAACCACCGACTTTGGCAATTTAATGGTCATTGACGGCGTGATTATGTTGTCCAGTCGCGACAACTTCTTGTATCACGAGATGTTAAGCCACCCTGTGTTGTTCACTCACCCAGCACCCAAAAACGTGGTGATCATCGGTGGCGGTGACTGTGGCACGCTGCGTGAAGTGCTGAAACACCCTGACATTGAACGTGTGACGCAAATCGATATTGATGAGCAAGTCACCCGGATGGCGGAGCAGTTCTTCCCTGAATTGTGCGCCTCCAACAATGACCCACGAGCGACCTTGTTGTTTGCAGACGGCATCCAATATATGCGTGACACGCCGGCTGGATCAGTCGATGTGATTATTGTTGATTCCACCGACCCGATTGGCCCTGGCGAAGGTTTGTTTAACCGCGCGTTTTACCAAAGTTGTTTAGCGGCGTTAAAGCCTGGCGGTATTTTGGTGCAACAAAGCGAATCGCCGCTCATTCATATGCAATTGCTAAATGACATGCGCCAAGCGATGAAAGATGCAGGCTTTGCCGATTTGCAGACGCTGCAGTTCCCGCAAATGGTCTACCCAAGCGGCTGGTGGACTTGTACCTTGGCCCGCAAAGACCAAGCGATTGACGGTTTCCGCCGTGACGCAGCCGCTCATCCAGCATTTGACACTGTCTATTACAACGCCGAGGTGCACCAAGCCTCGATGGCGTTGCCAAACTTTATGCGGCAACAACTTGCGGCGCAGTAAGCCGCTGGCTGGCACATCGCTTGATGCTGTCGTTTCATCTGTTTGAAAAATTCCCCTGCACCGTCAGGGGATTTTTTTCGCAGGGGGTTTTAAGGGGCTAACCCCGTGGTGTCGGTATTTGACCTTGCACCAATGGACTCGCTTTGGTTACAGTGAGTTGTCAATTGTTGAGGGTGTTATGAAATTACATGTGTGGCTGATGTTGGTGTTGAGTCCAGCGCTAAGTGCGCAGAGCTCTTTTTATCAATGCGAAGTGGCGGGTGTGGTGACCTTTAGCCAATTTCCGTGTGATAAATCCGCCCAAGGCCAGCAAGAGCAAACACTGGCCGCGCCCAGCGACAAAGAGGATTTTCGAAACCAACAAAAAGCTGTGTTAAAAAAACGCCAACGTTTTTTTGATTACCAACTGCAACGCTTAGACGCAGACTATCAACGTGAGTCGGAACGTTTAACCGCGGTATTACGCGTGCAAAATAAATTGGTCGGCGGCCAAGAGCTGCAGCAACAAACCCAGCTGCAACTGCAAGAACTGCAAAAAGAATATCAGCGACAATTAGTGATGCTGGAGTCGCAACGCGCCGAATTGGAATTGCAGCTGGAACAGTTGGAGCATGGCGGCTCGAATTAACTCACCGCAGTTGACTGTGTTTTCCTTGGTGCTGCTTTGGCAAAACAAACTCACAGGATAAGGCCAAGCCGAGGCGTACCAGAACTTTCCAACGCATACCTGCAGCAAACTGTAGCGACTGCCGGCCACATCCACAGCGTTTAATTCGTCAACGGCTCAATACTAATTTCCACCCGTCGGTTTTGTGCTCGATTCGCTTCTGAGATATTGGCGACTATCGGCAAATCAGGGCCCATACCGCGGCTTTCTATACGACGTTCATCCACCCGTTGTGCCAGCAAATAACTTTTTACGGCCTCGGCACGTGCGAGAGATAATTTGAGATTATGCTCGCGAGCCCCGGTGTCATCGGTGTGCCCGGTCACCACCAACAAGGTTTTGTCATACTCGGCGAGCACTTTGGCAACGTCATTGAGAACCGGATACAAGCCGGCGCGGATATCGGCGCTATTCACGGCAAAGGTAATATTGGACGGGATTTGCAGCCGAAGGACATCGCCATCGCGGATCACCTGCACGCCAGAACCTGCCAATTGATCATTCAGTGCCGCTTGTTGATTATCCATGTAGCGGCCGATGGCTGCGCCACTTAACGCCCCTAACACCGCCCCTAGTGCCGCCCGTTTATTGGAATGATTGGCGGTGGCTTTGCCAGCCACACCCCCAACGACGGCGCCAATCGCAGCCCCTTTGGTGGTGTTGTTCTGGCCAATATCCATCTGGGCGCAGCCACTGGCCAGCAGCGAGCTGCTGATGATGGCAATTAAACATGTGTAACGATTCATTGATAATTCCTCTGTTAGGTACGTGAAGGCTATAAAGCCCTGGCTGAATTATGTCTGAACCACTTGTGTCTTGAGTAAAGATCCGGGTTCAAAGGGCACATCGGTGAGACTGACGCCGTGACGATGGGCAGGCTGTCGTGGTGTTCTATCTGGCTTACGCGGACTGACTTGCACAATGGCCTGCAGAATGGCTCTGGCGGGCTACTGAATCATCTGGACATATATACGGCTAAAAGTTAAGCTCCGGCTTAATTAGTAAGCAATAGTCAAAAATGGAGTGTACAGATGATTGGCGGGTCCTGGCAGCGCATTGTCATTAAAGTCGGCAGTGCGTTGATTGCGCCGGAAGGCAAGGGCACCTCCACGCGGTATTTATTGGCAGTCGCACGTTTTATCAGCGAGTGCAAATTACGTGGCGTCGAGGTGGTGTTGGTATCAAGCGGCAGTGTTGCTGCTGGTCGACCGGATATCCCCTTTGCCCACCAGCCGCTGCCGATCAATGTGAAACAAGCCATGGCGGCTATCGGCCAAACGCGGATGATGGCGTTATGGTCGCGGTTGTTAGATTGGCCATGCGCGCAGATTTTATTGACCCATGACGATTTGAGTGATCGTAAACGTTATTTAAATATCGACAACACCTTACGCACCTTACTCGCCCATGGCGCATTGCCGATCGTCAACGAAAACGACACGGTGGCGACAAAAGAGCTAAAAGTCGGTGACAACGACAATCTGGCGGCGATGGTGGCGACGGTGGTCGAAGCAGACGCCTTGATTATTTGTTCTGATGTGGATGGTTTGTATACCGCCAATCCACGCACGGATCACACGGCCACCTTGATCCCACGGATTGAACACCTGACGCCCGCCATTTATGCCATGGCGGGTGGCAGTCATCACAATGTGGGCACCGGCGGCATGGTCACTAAGTTGCAAGCGGCGGACAAAGCCACCGCGGTGGGTATTGATACGCTGATCATCAACGGCCAGCGCAGCGATACCTTTGATGCCTTGTTGCGTGGGTTTGCGGTTGGTAGTCATTTTGTCGCTCGGCACGGCTCGCTGAGTTCGAAAAAACATTGGTTATTGCACACCAGTAAAGCCAGTGCGCAAATTGTGCTTGATCGCGGTGCAGTAACGGCGCTGCAGCACAAAGGCGCCAGTTTGTTGGCCAAAGGCGTGGTCGGTGTGAACGGTGACTTCGACAAAGGCGATGCGGTGTGGTTGGTGGACGAGGAAGGTCGCAACATTGCCAAAGGCGTGAGCCAGTACAGTGCGGCCGAGCTAAATCAAATCAAAGGCGTGCATAGTGAGGCAATCAGTCAGGTGCTGGGGTATTGCCCAAGTGAAGTGGCGGTGCACCGCGATGATCTCGTGTTAACGGAGGCGCTATGAGCCAGTTTAATGAATCGTTATCGATTGCCGCGTTGTGTCAACAAGCCAAAGTGGCCAGCCGTCAGTTAGCGCAGTTATCTGAACAGACTAAAAATCAATTGTTGCTCGCCATGGCAGACGCGTTGGACGCATCGCATGACAGTATTTTGGCCGCGAATGCCCGAGATATGCAGGCTGCGCGTGACAATCAGCTGCCTGATGCGATGCAAGATCGATTGTTGTTAACCCCAGACAGGATCCGCGCGTTGTCCCAAGCGGTGCGATTTATTGCCCAGTTGCCCGACCCTGTGGGGCAAATACGCCAGTTATCACCTCGGCCGAACGGCATTCAAGTGGGCAAGATGCGTATCCCGCTGGGGGTGATTGCCATGATTTATGAAGCGCGGCCCAATGTCACGGCAGATGCGGGAGCCTTGTGCTTAAAATCGGGCAACGCGGTGATTTTGCGTGGCGGCCGCGAAGCTTTGCAATCGAGTTTGGCGATCGCGGCGGTGCTGCGGCGTTGTTTAGATGATGCTGGGATCCATCCGGCCGCTATCACGGTATTGCCAACCCCTGACCGCGAGCTATTGCTGGAGTTGCTGCAACAACAGCAGTTCGTCGATTTGGTGATCCCACGCGGTGGCGAAGGCCTGATCCGCTTTGTCAGCGAACATAGCCGCATTCCGGTGATTCAGCATTACAAGGGCATTTGCCATTTGTTTATCGACAAAGCGGCGGATTGTCAAAAAGGGCTGGATTTACTGCTCAACGGCAAAACACAGCGGCCAGGCGTCTGTAATGCCTTAGAAACCTTGTTAGTGCATCAAGACATTGCCGCCGCGTTTTTACCCCAGGTCGCCGCTGCGTTTGCAGAAAAACAGGTGCAGGTGTATGCCTGTCCGATAGCTCTTGGTTATTTCGCTGATGCCCAACCGGCTGCGCCAGCGCAGTTTGATACCGAGTACTTGGCGCTGGCCATCTCGGTCAAAGTGGTGGCAAGCTTTGCCGAGGCGGTGGCGCATATCGAGCAACACAGCTCCGGCCATACCGAAGTGATTTGTACGCAAGATATCAGCCGAGCGCAGCGATTCTTAAAACAGATCAACTCGGCCGTGGTGATGGTCAATGCCTCGTCACGCTTCTCCGATGGTGGTGAGTTGGGGTTGGGGGCCGAAATCGGCATCTCGACCAGTAAGTTACATGCTTATGGCCCGATGGGATTAGAGTCGTTGACCACTGAAAAATACATCGTGATTGGCGATGGTCAAGTCAGGCAGTAACCACCTGAGTGTTCGTCAAAAGCGCTTCGGCGCTTTTTTTGTTTGTGGCAGTGCAGTAAAGGATTAATTGCGCAGCGTGTCGGTACGATTCCATAAGTTTTGATGTTTGCTGTAGTAAAAAAACTCATCGGGGTGCCAGCAGCGCGGAATTAAATCCATATCCATTCGTTCCTCAAAATTCGACACCAATTGCTGCAAAATTTCTCGCAAGCGTTCCTCGCTGATCCGCGCTAACTTTTGTTGTGCCACTGGGAAAAACAAGTTGTTCTCCGGGGAGATCACTAAGTTCAGGCCAAAGGTATTAAATTTAAGATTGCGAGTGACTTGGCGGCAGATCGGCTGTTCGGGCTCGAAGGGGAACAAACCGTTGACGATGGCGTATTCGTAGCGATCCATATCGCGCCGATCTGAATCTTTTGGAATATAGGTGATGCCGTAGCCCTGTGGAAACACGCCGGTGATCTCTAATAAGGTGTCGACGATGGCCGCTGGGTACCAGCCTTTTTCGACGCCCGCTTTGAGCAGCGCGCTCACTTTGGCAATCTGCTCGTATTGGTAGGTGGATTTGGATGGCAACACCACCGAGGTGTACACCTGCGGGATCTTCAGCAAATTACCAATGCCATCTAACGGGGCGATGGCTGCTTGCAACAAATGCAAGATGAACTCCTGATTGTGCTGCTCGCGCTCGAGAAATGCGGCGCGTTCGGCTTTGGAGTTACCGACATAACTATCAAAGCCAAGCCCTTCGGTTAAAAAGCGCTGGCTTTGAGCATAACCAATCTCCAGCAAGGCTTGCCGATCGGCTGCAGCTAACACTCGATATGGGTCTAGACTGCCATCCACGCCGAGCAAGATCCGTTGGGCATCTGGATGTTGCAAACCAATGTCTTGCAATAAACAGGCGCTGACCAGCGGTAGTTGCACCTCTTCGATAAAGGCAGGGCTTATGGCGGTTGGATTGTCTTCCAGCCGATTGAGCACATATTCATTTCGAATCAAGTGTTTGTCGAGCAGCTGTTGCAGTAGCAGCAGCGACAACACGGCTTTATACAGATGTTTGTGCCTGGCATTGATTGCGGCCACTTTGCTGCCGTAAGTCGGCGATAACAAGGCGATGGTGCCAAGGGCGCGGGCGGCCACTGCCCTAGATTCTTCTTTGTTGTCACCTTCTAACAACGACAGCGTCTGGCGGCTGAGTTTTTTTAACAGCCGTAAGCGTTGTAGGCGTTCTTCTTCAGCTTGTTGCTGCAATACCGTTAATTCTGCGCTGGCTTCTTTTAGTTTCTGTTCTAAGCGATGGCGGGCGCCTCGATTGGCGTCTGCTAACCGTTGTTGCAAATGTTCGACCGTGTGGCTGAGTTCGCTGATTTTTTGTTGCAGTTCGCCTTTGAAAAACGTTGCCGCCAATTGGTACAAGGAATCTTTGCTAGGGCCTGTGTCGTGGATTTGACTGAGTAAATCCCGAATATGTTTGGTGATGGAGTTATCAGCCTGTGCAATGGAAGAAACCATACGACATCCTTGTAGTGCTGCGTTGTTGAGGTCCATCAAAGTCGCTGGAACAGGGGATAGTTGAGCATAGTGCAAGTTGCTGATTTTTTCAGCGAAGTCGACAAATCTCAATTCGTTTGCCAAGCTCAAACAAGGACTTAGCTGTGGAGTTGCGGTATGCGGATCGCGGTTATTGGTGGTGGCATCAATGGGATAGCATCGGCATGGCAGCTTGCGCTGGCAGGCCATCAAGTCTCGTTGTTTGAACGCGGTCAACTGTTGGGTGCGACCAGTGCAGCGTCGAGCAAGTTGTTGCATGGCGGCTTGCGTTATCTAGAACAAGGTGAATTTCGTTTAGTGCGCGAAGCGCTGCAGGAGCGGCGTTGGTGGATTAAAAAGGCTCCGACGCTGACTCGGCGTTTGCCCATTTTGTACCCGATCTATCAGGACGGCCGACGTAGTCGCTGGCAATTAAAAATCGGCTTATCGCTGTACGATTGGTTATCTGGCAAGCGTGGTATTGGTCGACATCGTTGGCTAAGTGCAGCGCATGTAGCGCGGCTCAGTCCACAGTTATCGCTGACAGGGTTAACAGGCGCCTATTTGTTTTTTGATGGCCAAATGGATGATCAAAAATTAGGGCAGTGGGTGGTGCAACAGGCGCACAAAGCCGGTGTCACTCTGCATCAGCAGCAAGCGGTGCAGCGCTTAAGTGCGGATGGCCGTCTGTGGTTGGAGGGGCGGGCGGATGCACTGCGGTTTGATCGGGTGATCAATGTGGCGGGGCCTTGGAGCAATCGGTTACTTGAGCAATCAGGCATGGCAGTGCCGCAGCAGCTGGATCTCGTGCGCGGCAGTCATCTGCTGTTGCCACCGTTGTGCCGTTATGGCCACATGCTGGAGGTGCCTGGCGAAGCGCGGATTGTGTTTGTGCTGCCCTATCAAGGGCAAACCTTGGTCGGTACAACCGAAGTGCGACAACATCTGGACGATCCGATCGCGTGCAGCGATGCCGAACGGCGTTATTTGTTAGCGGTGTATAACCGCTATTTTGTCGATCCCTGTGATGACACGGACATCGTCGGGGAATTTGCCGGTATTCGACCGCTGCTCGGTGGCAGTCAACACGCTAGCAGTGCCAGCCGTGAGTACCAGATGAATTGGCAAGATGCGGTGTTAACCGTCACCGGCGGTAAATGGACCACAGCGCGAGCTTTGGCGCGCCATGTGGTGGCGCAGGTGCAAGAGACGCAGCAGCCCCAACGCTAATCGGCGTCGCCTGACCCTGAATGAGACCGTGATTTTGTTGTGCTTGTGTTGTGCTTGTGTGCAGTACCGCACAATCACAACGCCAAGGTGTTGCCCTGACGTTGTGACATACCAGCCAAGCTTAACTGGCAGATGGCGTGTTATTTCGAGCGAGGAATTTTCTGACGCCGTAACCAATGGCGACAACACCAGCAATGATCAATTTGGCAAACTTAGCAAAAAACGCTGCCGCTAAGGCAAAAAGTCCCAGCTTTTTCGCCGCTAATCCTCCTGCCACCAATGCGGCCAAGCCATATTCGGCAACATGGTCGGTTGATTCGTTAAAGTCGGCGTAGGTTTTACCCTTCACGTACTCCAGCTGAGCGAGCAGACTGTTCGCAATAGGTCGCAGCGCGGGTAAGTCGGCGACAGAGGTCACCATATTCATGCTGATTTTCCCTTCACGGCCTAGCATCACCGTGTTGTAGTTGATGGTGGCTTGCGCTGTATCGGTTTGACCTTCAGAGCTCGCGATCAAGGACCAGACCAAGCGATGAGTTTTTTCGTCGTAGTTCGGCACTTCAGCCCAATCTTTGACATGCATCGCCGGAATACCGCGTTCTTTGCGTTCTTCGTTCATCTGCTCGGTGCCGTCTTTCATGCTTTGCAGCATTTCTGCAGGATCCCAGGTTTTGGCATCGTCATCTTTGATAAAACCAGTTTTTTCCCAGCTGACCACTAAAAACCAGTTTTGCAGATCGCCTTGGGTTGGAAACACCAAACCTTCGACGCTGCTATCTTGGCCATTGCCCCAGGCTTCTAATAATTGTTGTGCCTCGAGTTTCGGCACGTACAGATAACCCTCGGGTAAATCCAAGGTGGCTTGTTGCTCGACTGCAACTTGCGCTGGGCCGCGGGTCATCACTTTTTCCGCAGCAGCCCAAGCTAAGTCAGCTTCGCTGGGTGCGGCTTGCGCAGTTGCGGTGGTTGGAGTGGTTGCAGCTGGTGCTGTCGATGCCGCCGCAGTAGATTCAGTGGCGGCAGTGTTGGCTTTGTCTTGAGCCAATAGAGGTTGGCTGGCAATGACACCCAACAATGCCAGTACGCGTAACGATTGTTTCATGTGTAGTTCCGTTTTTTTATATGTGTATTGTAAACAGCATTTAAACGATGAATGCCGCCCCTCAGCATACCGCATTCCTAGCAGAATAAAAAAGCCGGCAAATTTGCCGGCTTTTGAGATGAAAAACATCAATTTAGCAGAGTTAGCTTAAATCAAGCGCCAGAATTTTTGAGCGGCGTTGGTAGTTATAAAGTTGTTGCTTCTTCGCCGGTAAATCTTCGACGTCTTTAATTTCAAAGCCGTGTTCTAAGAACCAGTGAATGCTGCGAGTGGTCAGCGCAAACAAGGTGACATACTTGCGTTGCCGCGCCGTTTGAATGATGTGCTTTAATAACAAGCTGCCGCGATCGGCATCACGGTAATTCGGATGCACCGCTAAACAGGCAAACTCGCCAACGTTTTCCTCGGGGAACGGGTACAACGCAGCGCAGCCGATGATCAGGCCATCGCGTTCAATGACGTTAAACTGATCAATTTCCATTTCGAGCTGCTCGCGTGAGCGGCGCACCAGCAGGCCTTGCTGCTCCAGCGGTCGAATTAAATCCAAGATGCCGCCAATGTCATTAATCGTCGCTTGGCGCAGACGTTCGGCCGCTTCCGTCACAATTTGCGTACCGATACCGTCGCGTGAGAATAACTCTTGCAGCAAGGCACCGTTCATGGTGCTGCTGACCAAGTGACAACGCGCCACACCGGCGCGGCTAGCGGTAATAGCGGCGTGTAAAAATGCCGTGGTGGCGGCGCAATGCTTGGCTTTACTTTCGATTTCATCCAGCATCTTTTCGGCGTAATTTGGCATCAGTTCCGCCATGATCTCGCCGTTTTCGTCGATGATGCCGCCATCTTCACTAAAGCCAATCATCTTGTCGGCTTTCAGTTTAATCGCCACTTGGGTGGCAATTTCTTCCGCAGTTAAGTTAAAGCTTTCACCAGTCACCGAAGCCGCAATCGGCCCCATCAACACGATACAGTTTTGATCGAGCTGGCGGCGAATACCGGCGACGTCAATGCGGCGCACTTTGCCGCTGTGGTGATAGTCGATGCCTTCATCAACCCCCAACGGCTGGGCAATCACGAAATTGCCGCTGACCACGTTGATTTGCGCGTTGTGCATCGGTGTGTTGGACAAACTCATCGACAAACGAGCGGTGATATCAAGTTGCAGGGCGCCGGCAACTTGTTTGATTAAACGGAACGAATCGTCGTCAGTGACGCGCACTCGATTATGGTATTGCGCTTCTAACCCTGCGTGCTCGAGGGCTTGGTTGATTTGTGGTCGTGCTCCGTACACCAATACCACCTTGATCCCCAAGGTGTTTAACAAGGCGATGTCATTGATAATGCTGCGAAAGCCGGGTTGGATAATCGCTTCACCACCGAGCATCACCACAAAGGTTTTGCCGCGGTGTGCATTGACATAAGGGGCGGACTGGCGAAAGCCATCAACAAGTTCAGTAGTACGCACGCTCTGTTTGGTTCCTTCTGACGAAATACCTAGGTCATACCGTGGTTTGATGGCAGCAGTATGACAAAAAATAGCAAAACCGCCGCGCCGGGAGTTGCGATTGCAACGTTCCGGAATGCACGACGGGACGGGTAATGGCGCGTACTTTAATAGAAAGTGGATAAATATCCAACAATTATTTCGGAATTATGCTGGTTTTTTGATTGGTTCTTTTATATAGCCAGTAAGGCTTAGCGTGGTGTTAAGTTGCCGGTTGCGCTAAGTGGTTATCTATGCAGTAAAAATGCTTAAGAATTCAGATTGGGGCGTGCAGCCCAGAGAGACAGGCTCGAAAAAACGGCGACGGGTGCGTCGCCGTTGTTACCTTCATCTGCGCTGTGCCATTGCTTGTGGGTGTTTAGCTCGCCGCATGTGAGAGCTATCGAATGGTTTGCGTCTATCGAGACGGCGGGCATGCGCCGCGCCGTTTTTACTAGTTACACGGCATAGCCAGTCGATCACAGGCTACAGACCAAACTCCAGCTGCTGTCAGAACCCGGCAGTGACTGCGTCCACCAGTTGGCTTTGTAGATTTTGCCTTGGTAGCGGATGTAATCCCCGCCGGCGGCATAGGTGCCACGTGGCCAGGTGGGGTATTCCACCACGTTGGCGGGCACGCCGCTGCAGCTACCGGTATCGCCACCAGAACCGTCACCGCTAATGGTGCCGGCGGGCAGCTGCGGGTAGTCTTGTTTTAAAGCAAAACTTTGGCTGCCCACCGTCACGCGCCAGTTTGATGGCATAGGGATCGGCAAGTAGTAGTTCAGCGTAATCTCCACCGAGGCATTGGCGGCCAGCGGGCTGTGCGTTGGGATGGTCAGTTCGACGCGGTGGAAGTCGTTTTGCAAGCCGCCGATATTATTGCCGCTGCTGTTGCGACCGCTTTGCATGACTTTCGTACCATAGCCGCTTTGGTCGGTGACGTTATCGCCGGTCGCCGTGGGCACATCAAAACTAAACTTGCTGCCGCCTGGGATGGTTTGGCCCGATTTGTTGGTTAGCGTCAGTTTCGGGTTCAGCGGGTAGTTGGCATCCCCTAACTTAAAGCCGTCGATTTTAACTTGCACATCCAAGCTTTGCGCCGGCAGTGCTTTGCTATCGCGCAGGTTGCCGTAAGGTGCGGCGGTTTTAAAGCTGTTATAGAAGATGCTGGTTAAGTCATCACCCATACCATATTCGGCTTTGCTGCTGTTATAGCTGTAATCGCCGGCCAGTTCCCAGAACATCACGCCACCGATCCCACGGCTTATGATGTAATTGGCTTTTTGGCGGATGCTTTCTTCATCTTCGACCGATAAAAACACTTTTTTGGCATCGTTCCACAGCCACGGCGCCACCAGCGTGCTGTCGTAGTTGTATTGATAACTGCCAACCAGTTTATCGGTGGCGTCATTGACTGGGTCTAAACCATACGCACTGGCATACGAGCCTAGTTTGCCGGCTTGCAGGTTTTTGGTGTGCCACAACGGATTGGAACCGGCAGGGATCTCTAAGCCTTGTTTGTCCGAGTCATGCCACAGGTTGTCGATGCCAACTGCGCCAAGGCCACATTGGTTTTGTGCCGAGCCACCGGTGCCGGGTGGGCATTTGGTTTGATCTGACAGGGCCGCTTTGCCCCACAAGCCTTTGTTGCCACCGGTCACGCCTTGCCAGCCGCGGCTGTAATACGGCACGCCGATATTGATGCGGCCCGCTTGCATGGCGCCGCGGAAATAATGGTAAGCCCAGTCGGTGTTTAAATAACCAAGTCCTTGATATTGCGCGGTTTGGTAATAGTTCCACGTCACCAGTTCGCTGTCGCGGCCATCGTCAAACAAGGCGGCGTTTGGGCCGACATGTTGGTTCCAAGCACCGTGCAAGTCGTAACTCATCACGTTGACATAATCGAGGTATTGCGTCACTGGGAACACTTCCATGCCACGCAGCAAATAGCCGCTCGACGGGGAGGCGATGGTCAGCAGATAGTGTTTACCGTCTTGCACTGACGCGGCGTCGAGTTTTTCGCGTAGCGTTTTCATCAGCACTTGGTACGACGCCACTAAACCAGCGCGACGGGCGTTGGAGATGGCAAAGTCATCTGGGTTGCCCGAGTCTTTCATGCTGGATGGGTATTCGTAGTCGATGTCGGCGCCGTCAAAGCCGTATTGGCGCAAAAATGCCACCACGGAGTCGGCGAAGGTGTTGATGCCGGCGACGTTGACGCTGTTATCCGCGTTGGTGGTCATGCTGTAAAAGCCGCCACTCGCTACGCGATTGCCATTGTCATCAAAATAACCGCCGGTTTCCGCCCAGCCGCCAATCGATACCAACGTTTTGACGCCTGGATGCTGCTTTTTGAACTTATTCAATAAGTTAAAATGGCCTTTGTAGGGAAGCGTCGCATCCATTTCCGCGCCATTGACCCCCGGCCATTCCATATTGGTGGCAGGGTTGTTGGCGGCACTGGGGTTGCCAATCGACACCTTATTCGCGCCATCCACATGGGCAAAGGCGTAGTTGATATGGGTGATTTTGTCCCACGGAATGTTGTTGGCAAGATAAGCGGGTTGGCCGTTTTTGCCAGTGCGCCACGAGGTGAAATAGCCAATGATACGTCGGCCGTGATCCGCGCCCAATTTTTCACGGCCATTGCTGTCGTAAATGGTGCAATACGGCACATCCAGCCCAGGCGTTTGATACAAGCCATCAGGGCGACAAGCCGCGTTGCCGGTGGGGTTACTGGCAACCGAAAACGTCACCGCTTGGCTCGACACCGCGCCTTGGTTGTCCGTCACGCGCACTTCCAAGCGTTGATTACCGGCCACGGCAGTCCAGCTGCTGCTGTAGGGCGCCGCGGTTTTGCTGGCAAGCAGAGCGCCGTTTAACAAAAACTCGACTTTGGCCACAGTGCCGTCGCTGTCTGTGGCGTTGGCGCTGAGCAGCACCGTTTCACCAACTTTAAAGCTGGCGTTATTGGCAGGAGCTGTGATGCTCACGCTGGGGCTTTGATTGCTGGTGCCGCTGCTGACGGTAAAGCTAATGGCCGCGGTTTGGCTGCTGGCGGCTTTGTCGTCGGTGGCTTTAGCGTACAGGCTGTGGCTACCCGCGACGGCAGTGTAGTTGGCGCTGTATGGCGCCGTGGTGTCGGTGCTAAAAAGTTGATTGTCTAAATAAAACTCAACTTTGCTGACGCTGCCGTCACTGTCTGCGGCCGTAGCGCTGAATTGCACTTGGCTGCCGACGGTGACCGAGCTGCCGGCCGTTGGTGCGGTTAGGTTGACGCTTGGTGCTTTGTTGGCGACAACGCCATCACAGTCACCGAGTTTGCTCCAGTCTTGGTAGGCATTGGAAAACTGCGCGGGGTTTCTATTTTGGTTCCACCAGTTGGCTTTGTAGGCTTTTTGCTCTAACTGCACTTGCGCGCCGCCGCTGTAGGCTTTGCTGGAGTTCCAGGTTTCAAGGCTGGTGCAGTTGACCGCAAAGGCGGCATTGCTGGTCGCGAGCACGCTCAATGCCAGCAAGGATAACGACATGGTTTGAGTAGTTTTCATGGGGATTCTCTAGGTGGTCGCCAGCTTATTTCACTAGCTCGACATTGAAATATTTCTGCACGCATTTGGCGTAGTCGCCCTTGTGCAGTGCGCTGTAGGCGGTTTGATAGCCAACTAATTTGCAGGCGAACGCTTTGCCTTCGGGGTTGTTGGGGTAATAAGCCCAGTCCATTTCCCAATAGATGTTCAAGGCGCCGGCACCCGACACATCAAAAGGTTTTTGGTCTTTACAGCCCAGTTGTTCAGCGGCGGTGATAGGCACGCCCAGCTGCGCGGCGTGGCGTTGGTAATAGGCCATGCGATTGAGGCTTTGTGGTTTTTCGTAACCGTGACCGCATTCAATACCGCCGTTGATGATGTTGGTAGTGGCGCCAAAACCTGGGCTGATGCCACGGCTGGCGTCGCTGCTATTGGGCACCCAACTGCCATCCAGCACCGACCACATCGACGGTTTTGGCGATGCCGGGTACATCATAAAAAACACCGCTGACGCGAGGTTTAACCAAGTGTCTGCTACCAGCTCTGGGTTATTCAGTAGCACCTTGGCATCGCCATACATGGCTTGGCTAAACGGGCCGTAGTTGTAGTGGTAACTCAGTTGTTTGGCGCCGCGGCCGTAGTACTTTTTAAAGCGGCCTTGGGCGTCTTTGCCGCATGGCCAAATCTCGGTTTGCCAGCCGGCCATGCTGCATTCGCTGTTGTAACCGCAGCTGGTGTCGTTGTCCGAACAACCGGCTTCTTTGACGAAATACAGGCCTTGCCGCCACTCTTCAATCGACGAGTTCCGGTCATGTGCACCGGTTTCTTGAGTGAAATGGGCGAACATCGTGGCGAGGGCTTTGCGGCAAATCGCATCGGGGTCGCGGCCGTCGGTGAAGTCGCGGCAAAAGCCAGAAAACTTACCGACCGCTTGCAGGAACTTGCCGTAGCTGTAAGCAGGATTGGCCATGCCAAAATGCTGCGCCCATTGCGAGGCGGGCAGCAGGCGTTCGACGCGGCGGACATTGTCGGGATTGCTGCTGCGTCCCGGCACAATCGCCTCTACTTCACTATTGGCGCGGGTGGCGATGTTGGCGCGAGTCAGTGCAAACAGCGGCGATGCCGTCAGCTGCGCTTCGGTGGCATCAACCTCCGATTGCAACAGGGTGTAACCACCGCCGGGCTTGGGTTGTGGGCCGGTTTTGGGGGGCGTGGTACCACCTGAACCGCCACCCGTGTCGCAGCGGCTATCGCAGGTACCGACCAGCGTCCATGGGCTGTTGGCCGCTGTCGGTAGATTGTTTTGCGTCCACCATTTGGCTTTATAAATTTGATTTTGGTAATGCGCTTGCTGACCGCCGGTGTACACAGTGCTGGACGTCCAAGCTTTAATTAAATCCGCCGCCTGCACCGGTAGCACCGCCATTAGCACGGATAGCGCGGTCATTTTTGGTAAAACATGCATAAAAACTCCAAAGCGGGCGACGTGATCGTCAGCCCGCGGCGTTGTTATCAAGATTATTGTTTGGGGTGGCCTAAGCCTTCGTGCATGGCGTTTAAGATGTTGCCGTTGTCAGCGTCGAGCTCCCACGCAAACACACCGCCAAGGCCGTATTGGCGAATCAGGTCGCCTTTGGCTTTCACTGAACGTGGTGTGTCGAAACTAACCAGCGTGGTGGTGCTTGGGTTGTAGACATAACTGGCTTTGGCTTGGTCGTCCCAATACAGTGTGAAGCCGTTGGTGCCCGTGCCGCTCACGCCGCCCATCATATTGGCTTCAATTTTCTTGTAGTCTTCGATGCCTTTTTCCCAGCTGCCGGCGATGCCTTCGCCACCGCTTCCAGTAAACGGATTGCCATTTTTGACGTTACTGACGGTTTTCCATCCACGACCATACATCGCCGCGCCAATCGTCACTTTGCTTGCGGGGACTTGGCGAGCGAGGATGTATTTCACTGCTTCTTCGGCCGAGAAACCGACGATCGGCGAGTTGGCATTGGCATAACTGCCGGCCATATGGCCCAGCGTGCCATTCCAAGCGCCGTAATAGTCATAGGTCATTAAGTTGATGTAATCGAGGTAAGGATGCGCGGCTTCCCAGTTGATTTTACTGAGTTTTTCCACACCGCCGCTGACAGCTGCGGTCAGTTGATACTTGCGACCGGTTTGTTTACTCAGCGCATCCAGTGATGCACGCAGTTCTTTCATCAAGCTGACAAAACCATCACCATCTTGTGGGCTACCGAGTTTGTCATTGGCACCGCCGCCGCCTGGGAATTCCCAGTCGATATCCACGCCATCAAAGAAGTCGTAGGTTTTGATAAAGTCGGTGACAGATTTGACAAAGGTGGCGCGCGCGATGGCGTTGTTGCCGATGTCATACAGCGGATCGGACAAAGTCCAGCCGCCGACCGATGGCAGAATTTTGATTTGTGGGTTGGTTTTTTTCAGCCGGTACATTTCGGCAAAAATGCCTTTGATTGGCTGGTCCCATTTATCGTTCGGGTAGCCTTTATCCAGCGCCGCCCATTTGTCATGCACCACCACGCTGTAATTGGGTTTGCCGGCGCACTGGCTTTGCAGCGCCGTGTAACCTTGCGGGTTGGCTTGGCGCAGCGCTTCGTTCGGGCCGCACACCGGGATAAAGCCATAAAACAGATGGGTTAAGTTTTTCGCCGGAATATCGGCGGCGTGGAAGTTGCGGCCATAAATACCCCATTCGACAAAATAACCGCCGACCATTTTATTGCTGGTGTTGAGGTAGGGCTTGTTTTGTTGCTTCAGCGGTTGCGGCCAGCCGCTGAAATTCAGCGAGGTCCAAGGATCAAAACCACCTGGCGTGCCTGGGTTACCTGAGCCGGTGACGGTGATCACGCGTTTATCGCTTTGGCTACAGCTGCGCTCCGTGCCGACTTGGTTACACAGCGCCACCACAAATTCGTAGCTGCCGGCTGACGTGGCGGTGATGGTTTTGCTGCCGCTTTGGGCGTTTTGGCCGTTGGCAGTTAGGCTCGCGGTATGAACCACTGCGCCGTTTTGCAAAAGCTGCCACTGGTTGCCATTGGTACCCCACCACATGTTCCAGCTGATGGGAATATTCACGCTGCCGTTTTGCAGTGTCAGGTTGGTTTCTTGCCAATTCAGCGTCGGTTTGGCAGGTGTAGCGGGGGCGGCATAGGCGGTATTTAACCCTGCCAGCAATAACCCCAGCGCCAGCGATGTGCGCATGGTTGAGTTGAAAGTTAAGTTCATCATGTTGTCCTGTAGCGTTGTTGTCGTTATAAGCAGCGCCAGGCGATGAGGGAGGGAGAGGCTCAACGCCCAGCACTGAGCGTCAACAATGAAACAAATGACAGCGTTGTCAAAATTAAAACAGCGCAAAAAAGTTGATAAATACTTGATGTTTTTTTGACAAAAATATTTCTTTGGGAAAAACAGTAAGTTGCCAAGAGATGTTTCATAACAAACCTTGGCTTGGTGCATGGCAAACCAAGGTTTGATTGCTCGAAATTGAGGTTAACTCAGGTTAATCGAGGATGATATGCGGTAAAAACCGCGAGGTATCTTTGGTGATCAGACTGTCGTCTTCACGGATGCCGATACCGGCCGCGCTATCCCCAACAATCCAAGAGCCAATCAAAGTGTAGCTGTCACCAAATTTTGGCAACGGATGAAAGGCTTGGCGGATATATCCGGAGTCATCGTAGGGACCATCGACCTTCAAACGTTGACCAAAACTGTCGATCAACTCGATGTTGGCGCCTTCGCGTGAATACAGCGGCTTACGCACCCACCCCGTGGACAGTGTCGCTGACTGCGCGGTTTCAAAAAACGCCGGCAGCAAATTCGGATGATTGGGGTATTTTTGCCACAGCAACGGCAAAATACCTTTGTTGGACAGTAGCATTTTCCATGCGGGTTCTAACCATTGGGTGCTGGACGTCAGCAAGTCACTGCCAAATTCTTCACGCAGCATAAATTCCCACGGATAGAGCTTAAACAGCGATGGGATGGCGCGATTCGCCTGATCAACCAATTGGCCTTGTGCCACCCCTAGTTGTTCAAGTGGCAACAACCGTGCATCCAATCCGGCTTGTTGGGCAATATCGCACAGGTACTGCACAGTGCCTTGGTCTTCGATGCTCTCGGCCACGGCACTGAAATAAAGTGGCTGTGGTAACCCCAGTATCGCCAAGCGTTGTTCCAGTTGGTCTTGCAGCGAGTTAAATTGGTCGGCGTGACTTGGCAGTTGCTTGCGCATCATTAAGTCTTCCAACCACACCCACTGGAAAAAACCGGTTTCGTAGAGGCTGGTGGGGGTATCGTAGTTCAGCTCAAGCAGTTTGGCAGGACCTTGGCCGTCATAGGCTAAATCCATGCGGCCATACAACGACGGTTGTTGCGTCTGCCATGACTGGCGGATCCAATCCCAGTAGTGGCTTGGAATATCTAATGTTGTCAGCAACGCTTCACTGGCCAAGATCTCCGGCACCAGTGATAACGCCATTTGGTGCAGCTCTTCGGTGGGGGCTTCTAAGTCCTGTTCGATTTGCGCCAGGCTGAACTGATAATATGCCGACTCATCCCAATAGGGCTCGCCGTCAAAGGTGTGAAAGTTAAAACCAACCGATTCGGCAAAACTACGCCAGCCCGGTCGTTCCATGGTCCTGATTTTTTTCATGCCTGAATTAACCGCCGTAACTCGAGCTCGAAGCTTGCTGTTGTGCTTGACGTCGTTGGGCTTGCGCGCCAAAACCGCCGCGACGAATTTGTGTATTGCTGAAGGTTTGCACTTGATTCGGCGTGACGCCTACCAAACCCGTTTGCCGAGCGATCGGTTGATTGGCTCCGGTGCGAAAAGTGGTTGGGTCATCTTTGGCGCGATACAACGGCTGGGCGGGCACTTTCCGACTGCCATTGTTAAACATTTGCCCTGCCAGATAGCCCATCATCAGTGGCATAAAAAAACTTGAACTGGAGGAGGCCTGAGCTTGCTCCGCGGGCATCGGAGCCTGACATTGACCTTGACCAAAGTCAGCTTCACATTGCGCTAGCGTTTGATAACGAGGCGCGACGCTGGCGTGCATCTCTTGAGCTTTTTTGAAATCGGCTTCGCATTGCTCGCGATCAAGCTGTGACGCACATTGCTCGACCGTTTCAAACACCGCGGCTTGCATTGGGTTTTGCTCGCAACCGCTGAGCAACACTAAACCGGCAGGGACCATCAAACTTAAGGCGGCTTTGCGGCTACGTTTCATTCGAGTTGTCATACCTTTTCCTTAAAACGTCATGCTCGCGGCATTAACCAAGCCGATGGTGATAGAGCATGCGGCGGAAAAAATACCGCTCGCTAATTCACCCTGACTAATGCGCTCTGGAACTTGACGCACGATGATCCGGACCGCGACGAAGGTCAGCACTTGCACCAACAACGCAATCGCCCCCCAGACCGCGCAATCCAGAAATGACACCGAATGGGTAATAGCGCTCGACAGCGGTAAGGCAAAACCAATTAAGGCACCACCAAAGGCGACCGCCGCTGCGGCGTTATTGGCACGGATTAGACCAAATTCATCATGGGGCGTGAGCCAGCTATACAAGCGAGCAAAGACCAACACCAGCGCGATCGAGAGCAGGAAAAAGGCCAAAAACATTGGAAAACCAGCAATAGAGGCGAGCAGACTTTCAGACATAACACTTCCTTGGTAAGACGTTCAAAGGGTAACAAGTCATCTTCCCAAAACTCGTGGGTAAAACGCAAATGACTTGCGCATTTTTGTCACACAGTTGCCGGAATGTTTGTTACAAAACAATTGAAGAGTGCCCGCATTGTAAAATGCATCCACTCTGGGGCGCATTTTTGCTGTTTATCGCAACAAAATTGCGTCTGATAGTCCGTTGCTGGACTTTCGATAGTGGCTCTCTACACTCGCCGTTAATGAAGTTTTTCTGTGCAGGTCATTAACATGCAAAAAAAATCGTGGATGCTAAAAGGGGTGGTGATTGCGGTGGCGCTCGCCTTAACAGGCTGTGGACCGCAAGCCCCAACCACCAGCACGACCAATGTGTCGCAAGCGGCGTTAAAGTCGGGCATAGAGCTGTCGAATTTAGATACGCAAGTCAAACCCCAGCAAGATTTTTACCAATATGTAAACGGGAATTGGTTGAATAAAACCCAGATCCCTGCTGACAAACCGCGTTGGGGCGCCTTTGATGAGCTGCGCAACAATGCCGATCAACAAGTCTTGTCTTTGGTACAACAATTGGCTGGCAAGCCGGCGGAAGGTGGTAGCGATGCGCAAAAAATTGGCGATTTGTATCAGTCATTTTTAAACACCGCCAAACTAGAGCAGTTAAAGCTGCAACCGCTGCAGCCGATCTTCACTGAAATCGACCAGCTCAAATCGTTGCAGGATGTGAGCCGCTATTTTGGCGCCCATTTGGAATTTCGGGCGGGCTCGCCGTTAGCGGTGATGGTGGCGCAAGACCAAAAAGATTCAACGCGATATATCACTGCGGTGAATCAAGCCGGTCTTGGTTTACCGGACCGCGACTATTACCTGAAAACCGATGAGAAATCGGCTCAAGTCCAGAAACAATATCAGTGGTTTATCACGCGGTTATGGGAATTGGCTGGCTGGCCGAAGGGCCAAGACGCGGCCGCCACCATTTGGCACATTGAGTCGCAACTGGCTGCGATGCAATGGAGTCGAGTCGAAAACCGTGACCGTAACAAAACTTACAATAAGCTCAGCCGCGAGCAGTTTAAGCAATTGTTAGGCGGGATTGATGCGGATGCGTTGTTGTCCGCAGCCGGTCTTGCTGCCGCCCAAGAGATCGTGGTGCGTCAGCCGAGTTATTTAGAAAAGCTGGCTGCTTTTGCGCCAACTGTCTCGACCGCTGAGTGGCAAATCTATTTGAAATTCCATGCGTTACGTAGCCATGCACCTTGGTTATCCAGCGAGTTTGAGCAAGCGCATTTTGACTTCTATGGCCGAGTTTTAAGTGGTCTGCAAGCACAAAAACCACGTGAAAAGCGCGCGGTTGAAGCGATCAACGATGCGCTTGGCTTTATGGTCGGCAAACTGTATGTCGAAAAGCACTTCCGCCCTGAAGCCAAAGCGCGAATGGAAGAGTTGATTAAAAACTTGCGGGTCGCCTTTGCTCAATCGATTGATGGACTGGAGTGGATGAGCGCCCAGACCAAAGTGGAAGCCCAAGCGAAACTGAAGAAATTTAATGCCAAAATCGGCTACCCAACGGTGTGGCGTGATTATTCCTGCGTCACTATTAGCCCAGACGATTTAGTGGGCAATATGCAGCGCAGTATGCGCTGTGAATTCCAGCGGATGATCGCACGTTTAGGCAAGCCGGTGGACCGCAATGAGTGGGGCATGACGCCGCAAACGGTCAACGCGTATTACAGCTCAACCATGAATGAAATCGTGTTCCCTGCGGCAATTTTGCAACCGCCGTTTTTTAATGTCGAAGCCGATGATGCCGTGAACTACGGCGCCATCGGTGGGGTGATTGGCCATGAAATTACCCACGGTTTTGACGACCAAGGCCGGCGCAGCGACGGTGATGGCAATTTGCGCGATTGGTGGACCGAACAAGATACGCTGCAATTTACCCAGCGTGCGCAGATGATGGTGGACCAATACAACCAGTACAACCCGATTGACGACTTGCATGTGCAAGGTGCCTTAACGCTGGGCGAAAATATCGCGGATTTAGGAGGGCTGACGGTGGCTTATCGTGCCTATCAGAATTCCTTAAATGGCAAAACCGCGCCCGAAATCGATGGCTTTACTGGCGATAAACGCTTCTTCATCGGTTGGTCGCAAGTCTGGCGTACTAAGTACCGCGATGAGGCATTACGCCAGCAACTGATCACCGATCCCCACTCGCCAGGCATGTACCGCGTCAAAGGCGTGCTGTCGAATATGCCTGAGTTTTACCGCGCCTATGATGTAAAACCAGAGGATGGCATGTACCGCAGTGACGAGCAGCGGATCAAAATCTGGTAAGGCGACACCTTTGCTCGACCCATCCCAAGCCAAAACAGCCGTCGTCAGACGGCTTTTTTCTGCCTGAAGTTTTGCGACGAATCGCAGCATTTCTCGATTTTTATGCCAAGTTGGCGACTTGCTTGCTGGAATTTTGTGCTATCCCTTTAAAGTGGAATTGAGCTTCGCACTAGATTGGGTGCAACAAGGTTGTGATTTCAGACGGTTTTTCTGCCAAATGCACAGCATCGGTGCAACGTGAGGAGGGGCTGCACCGCCTAGGCGCAAAATGCCGTGATATGAATACGTATTCATGTTGTGCAGGTTCATGGTTCCACTTAGAAATAGCAAAGTTGTCATAATCCGGTCGGTATGTTCGGGCGTGACAACGTATTAAAGAACAAACACCACACCGGGGATGAAGGGCATGAAACACTACAAACTAAGCGTATTGACGCTGGCGTTGGCTGCTGCTGGTTTCAGCACAGTTGGCCATGCACAAGACGCGGCACAACCTGCCAAAAAACAATCAGCGACTGAGGCTCGTGCAGAAGCCAAGAAAAAAGCAGAGCTGGAAGTTATCGAAATCAAAGGCTTCCGTCGTTCGGTTGCTGAATCAATTAACGTCAAACGTTTCTCAACCAACGTGGTTGAGTCGGTGTCTGCAGAAGACATCGGTAAATTACCAGATTCGTCAATTGCCGAATCACTGGCACGTCTGCCAGGTTTAGCCGCTCAACGTTTGGACGGTCGCGCCAGTAAAGTGACCATTCGTGGTTTCGGCGAAAACGAAAGCACCACCACATTCAACGGCCGTGAGCAAGTCTCTATCGGCGATAACCGTGGCGTTGAATTCGACCTGTATCCATCTGAAATCATGTCAGGCGTTACTGTTTACAAAACGCCTAACGCCACCTTAGATGCTGAAGGCATCGCCGGTGTGGTCAACATGCAAACTGTGCGTCCTTTGAGCAAAGAGCGCACCATCCAGTTCAACGGCCAATTCGAGCAAACCAGCTTAGAGAAACTAAACCCGGACGGTAAAGATACTGGCTACCGCGGTACATTCTCTTATATCGACAAGTTTGCCGATGACAAAGTGGGTGTGGCGTTTGCGTACTCACGTATGAGCTCACCAAACCAAGAAAAACGTTGGAACTCATGGGGTTACCCAGAATTCTCAGTCGGCGGCAAAAACTACTCGATTTTAGGTGGTGCGAAGCCGTTCGTGCGTTCGTCGGTGCTGGATCGCGACTCTGCGATGTTAGTGGTTGAAGCGGCGCCAACCGACAAACTGAAATTAACCTTCGATACGCTGTATGTGGATTTCGCCGATGAGAAAATCCTGCGCGGTATCGAAATTCCATTCGCGTGGGGTTACAACAAAGGCACATCTGCCATTGAAGTTGACCAAGCGACAGGCTTTGTTACCAAAGGTAAAGTAACGGACGAATTCTTAGTTGTACGTAACGACTTAGAAAACCGTGATGCCAAACTGAAGTCTTACGGCTTCAACATGCAATACGAAGCGAACGATGACTGGACTATCGATTTTGACGCCAGCACATCATCGGTTGACCGTGAAATTTGGTCATTCGAAAGCTACGCCGGTACAGGTCGTGGTGACAAGTTAGGCGTGGGCGACACCCTGACGTATGAAATGAAATCAGGCAACTCTGGCGCTATCTTCACGCCAAGCCTGAACTATGCAGACTACAACTTAATTCGCTTAGGCGGCCCACGTAGCTGGGGTTGGAGTTCAGCATTGAACCAAAAATACGGTGTAGTCGGTAACTCGCTGTACGAAAACACCGCCCAAGACGGTTTCTTAAACGCGCCAACCATCGATGATGAATTGACCAGCGTGAAATTAGCCGCCACTCGTCTGTTAGACGACGCGGGCATTCTGACCAAGTTGCATTTTGGTGTCAGCCAACGTAACCGTGATAAAACGAAAGTGTCTGAAGGTTACTTCATGACGCTGAAAAACTTCCCTGAAACAATGGTCGTGCCAGAACAATACCGTTTAGGTTCAGTCAATCTGGGCTTTATCGGTATGGGTAACATGATCGCCTACGATTCAGGCGCTATGTTAAACGACGGCTACTACAACCTGTTGGCGGAAAGCCTGACCAACCCAAGCCACTCACAAAAATCGTGGGCAGTGCAAGAGCACGTGACATCGGTCTACACCCAAGCAGATTTCGAATCTGAAATTGGTGATATCCCAATGACCGGTAGTTTCGGTATGCGCATGTTGAACACTGTTCAATCGTCGCAAGGTACTGCGTTTGGTTCAGCGGGCGGTGTGATCAAATCATCACCAACCGACATCAGCCACAGCTATCGTAACTTCTTACCAAGCTTGAACTTGATTTTCGATGTCGCGGACAACCAAACCGTACGTTTTGGTGCTGCGAAGACCATTTCTCGTGCACGTTTGGATGAAATGAACGCGTCGGTTGCTGCGTCTTACAACCAACAACCTGATGCCAACGGCAACAACTGGAGTGTCAGCGGTGGTAACCCGAATCTGGAACCAAAACGCGCCTTCGGTCTCGACTTGACCTATGAAAACTACTTCTCAGAAGAAGGTTACTTCTCTGTGGCGTACTTCTACAAAGATCTGCAAAACTGGATCTTCGATGGTAAGTATGAAGTGGATATGGCTGGTGTTGCGGACCCATTAACAGGTCAAATCCCAGCCAACAGCAAGGCCACAGGTTCAGGTAAAGTCAATGGCGGCGGCGGTTCGTTAAATGGTGCTGAGTTCTCTGTGACTTTACCATTGAGCGAGTTCACGGATGTGTTGAAAGGCTTTGGTGTGATCGCAAGCTACACTACAGTTGACCAAGATGTTCAAGACCAAAATGACAACGATTACGAGTTGCCAGGTCTGTCGAAGAGCATTTCGTCTGTGACGGCCTATTATGAAAACAGTGGTTTTGAAGCACGCGTCAGCATGCGTCACCGTTCTGATTTCAAAGGTGATGTCTACGGTATCGGTTTCGACACCAAACAAGTCGATATCCAAGGTGAAACCATTGTTGATGCGCAAATCGCTTACGACTTCGGTGAAGCTGGTATTAAGTCACTGGATGGCTTGTCAGTATTCCTGCAAGGCCAAAACTTAAGCGATGAGCCGTTTGTGTCAACACAAGGCGATCCGCTGAAAGTGGGCGACTACCAAGAATATGGTTCAACCTACTTGTTAGGCTTCAGCTACAAGCTGTAACACCCCTGCATGGAAAAGCCCCGCTCGTCGGGGCTTTTTTTTAGAGTTTGACCACACCTTGTGGTATATCAAAACGTATTACAGACAATGCCAAACACTGCCATCAACACAGATACAACAGGGTACAACAACAGATGAGCAAACCAATTCGTCAGGTCGTGATTGTCGGCGGTGGCACCGCAGGGTGGATCACCGCATCGTTATTGATCAAAATGCTGGGGAAAGTGATTTCCATTCGTTTGGTGGAATCCGAAGAAATTGGCATCGTCGGGGTAGGGGAAGCCACCATCCCTCCCATTATGAATTTTAACAATGCCATCGGTATGGATGAAAAAGCCTTCATTCGAGAAACCAAAGCCACCATTAAACTCGGTATCCAGTTTGAGAACTGGGGGCAAGTGGGCGACAGCTACATGCACGCTTTTGGTGGTATTGGCAAAGATTTCCCATCATGTAGCTTTCACCATTTTTGGAATCGTAGTCAGCAGTTAGCGCAGGGCTTTGATTTTTGGGATTTTTCGCTTGGCTACCAAGCCGCGCGGGCCGGTAAGTTCGCCAAACTTGACCGCATCGAAGGCGTCAACTTACCAGGATTATCTTATGCCTATCACTTTGATGCAGGGCTGTACGCACTGTTCTTGCGTAAATTGGCGGAGCAAATGGGCGTGGTGCGTACCGAAGGCAAAGTCGAGCAGGTCCAGCTGTGCCCAGACACCGGCGATGTAGAGGCTATCGTACTGGCCAGCGGTGAACGGGTGGATGGCGACTTGTTTATCGATTGCACCGGTTTGCACGCGCTACTCATCGAAAAAACCTTAAACACCGGTTATGAAGACTGGACACATTGGTTGCCGGCAGATTCGGCCATGGCGGTGCCTTGTGAATCCGTCGAGCCTATCACCCCTTATACGAAATCGATTGCGCACCCAAATGGCTGGCAGTGGCGTATTCCATTGCAGCACCGCATTGGCAATGGCTTTGTTTATTCCAGTAAGTACTGCAGCGACGAACAAGCCAAGGCCACGTTGTTGGCCCATTTAGACGGTAAACCCTTGGCAGAGCCGCGCAAAATATCCTTTAAAACTGGCCGTCGCCGCCTGCAATGGAACCGCAACGTGGTCAGTATCGGTTTATCCAGTGGCTTTTTAGAACCGCTGGAATCAACCAGTATTCATTTGATCCAATCCGGTGCTTTGCGCTTGTTAAAGTTTTTCCCCAACCACGGCATTCAAGCGGCGGATCGTGATGAATTCAACCGGTTATCGAGCATCGAATTTGAACAAATTCGTGACTTCATCATCTTGCATTACCACCTCAATCAGCGCACCGATAGCCAATATTGGAAAGACTGCCGGCGGATGGATATTCCAGCATCGCTGCAGCGCAAAATTGCGTTGTACCAGCAAACCGGCGTGGTGAACCGAGAGCAAGACGATTTATTTAGTGAGATCGCCTGGCAACAAGTAATGACCGGCCAAAATTTGCTGCCCAAGGACTACCATCCAATCGCCGATGCGATAAGCCCAGAGCAACTGCTGGATTTGATGCAGAACTTAAAGGCGATTATCGATGCGACGGTGGCGAAGTTGCCCGAGCATGCAGGCTTTATCGCCCATTGCCAGTCGGCTCCGTTAAAACCCTATATGTAAACGCGGAATCGGGTATGACTAGTCCATCAACGTCCTCTACCTTGGCCAAGCGCCTGCTGCAAGGCTCACTGCTTTGGGTGGTGAGCATGTCGCAAAGTGTCGCCGGGCCATTGCAGGTGCCCTCGCCAGAGTGGCGGGACCAAGTGATTTATTTTGCGCTGACCGATCGGTTTGACGATGGCGATCCACGTAACAATGACCAAGGGGCTGGTGAATACAATCCTACCGACCCCAGCCGGTTTAGCGGTGGCGATTTGCGTGGGATCGAGCGGCGGTTGCATTACATTCAACAGCTAGGGGCGACGGCGGTCTGGTTAACCCCCCCTGTTGCGAATCAATGGTACTCGCGCAAGGTCAACTACGGTGGTTATCACGGCTATTGGGCATTGGATTTTAAAGCCATAGACGCCCATCTTGGCTCGCTTGAGGATTATCAGCGGTTGTCGCGCGCGCTGCACGGCCGTGGCATGTATCTGGTGCAGGATATAGTGCTGAACCATACCGGTAACTTCTTTGGCTATGAAGGCACTTACAACGCACAACAACCGGCAGACAACTTCGTGTTGTTTGAAGATGCGCAAAGTGCACAAGCCAAGCCGAGCCAATATCCATTTGATCAGATTGATGTGCGTGACCCGCAACAAGCGGCGGTGGCGGCGTATCATTTCACCCCGTCCATTCAAGATCCAACGCGTCCCGGCGAAGAAACCAGCTATCAAGTGGGGCAACTGGCAGACATCAACACCAGCAACCCGTTGGTGCGGCAAGTGCTCAAAGACAGTTATCGCTATTGGCTGGAGCAAGTGGGCGTCGATGCCTATCGGATTGATACCGCCAAGTATGTTGAACATGAGTTCTGGCATGACTTTTTGCATGCGCCGGATGGTGTGCTTGCCAAAGCACGGCAACTGGGCAAGCAGCAGTTTTTGGCCTTTGGTGAAGTGTTTGATGGCTCCAAACCCTTCGAAGACAGTGGCGAGCGCAAGCTGTTGAGTTTCTTGGGCAGCAAGCAACAGCCGGAGTTAAATTCGGTGATTGCGTTCCCGTTGTATTTCGAGCTGAACAAAGTGCTGGCGGAAGGCCAAGCCCCAGCGCAATTAGCCGATCGCATTCAAAAACACCTGACGCTATTCCCAGAACCTGGTCTTTTACCGACCTTTTTAAACAACCATGACACCAAACGATTTTTAAGTGCAGGCAGTGAAGAAGCCTTTGTTCAGGGCTACGCGGTGTTATTTACCATCCCGGGTATTCCGGTGATTTATCAAGGGGATGAACAGTTATTGCCCGAGACGCGCCAAGCTATGTTTGCAGGCGGTTATGGCAGTACGCAGGATCAATTCAATATGCAATCGGCGATGTATCAACGCATTGCCAGTTTGGCGCAGTTACGCAAAGCGCATAGTGCGACGCGGTATGGTCAATTTCAGCCGTTACAAGCCGACAGTCAAGCGGCGGGCATCTTCGCCTATCAGTTGCAAGACGCCAACGAGCGTGTGCTGGTGGTGATGAATACCGCCGATACGCCGCGTTTAGTTAGTGGTTTGGCGGTGACGGCGGATGCGCAATCCCTGCCAGTGTTGTGGCAGTTTGGGACGGCGTTGAACGGCATCGATACCAATGAGCGGGGTGAGTTGACCTTGCAGTTACCTGCGCGCGCGGTATTGGTGCTGCAAGCGCCGCGGTTACAGCAGCCGTTGGTGAGCCAAGCGCTATCCACGTTGCGACTGCGTGATGGCATCCCAGCTGAACTGACCCGTGATCTGACGGTGCAGGGCCAAGGTGCGGCGCCACATGCCCGACTGCAGGTGGCGCTCAATGGCGATTTAACGGCGCTACCGCCGCTGCAGGCCGATGCACAGGGGCAGTTCAGTCTGACCTTGCCGGTGCGTGATTTAGGCGTACAACGGAATAACTTGGTGTTATTTGATGCCAAGTCACAGCACAGCAGCCCCGTGTATAGCTATCAAACGCGGCAAGACCAAGCGCAGTGGCAGGCGAGTGTCAGCGATGCCGCCGATGATGACAAAGGCCCGACGGGACAGTACCTGCAACCGACGCAGATGCATTCGCAACGTCAGCTGGATATTCGTCAGGTACAGGCCCGTGCTGGTGGCAGTGTGTTGGAGCTGACGCTGACGATGGCGCAAGTCAGTCAGTTCTGGGCGCCAGCCAATGGCTTTGATAATGTGCATTTTTCGTTGTATTTCGACGTGCCTGCGCTTAAATCGCGCGCGCAGTTGGCGCAACTGCCTGGTTTGCAAACGGTGTTCCCTGCCGGTGGCCGTTGGCAGTTGGGGCATCAGTTGTTTGGCTGGGGTAATTCGGTGTTTACGGCCGATGGCGCCACAGCGCAGCAGACCGGTCGTAAACTTGGCGCCGCGCCAAGCCTTCGGGTGGATGTGGCCCGAGGGCAAATTCATATTCGTTACCAAGGCAGCGCCTTAGGCGTTCACGACTGGGCGGGCACCCAGATTTACATCTCGACGTGGGATAAAACCGGCGAGGGCGCGTTACGTCAGATCGGCCTGGCTCCATCGCCGTGGAATTTTGGTGGCGCGAGCCCGCAAAGCCCGAAAATCCTCGATGATGTGCTGTTGACCTTACCCCACTAAACCGCATGACAAGTCAGACCTTGCGCCTTGCAAGGTCTGCTCTGTACTTTAGGGGATTGTCCCTGGCTGTTGCCACTTGCAGGGGATAGCCGCAACTGCTCGGATCTCTTGCCGTGTAGCGAACTTCTGCCAGCACCGCAGGTCACACATCTTAAAATAACAACAAGAGGTGTGATGATGCCCATAGCAACCATGCGTACCCGTATTCTTCATTTCCTGCAATTAAGCCACTGCGCCTACTCGCAGCACGGTAACCACATTCAAGCCGGCAGTGCGCTGTTAGTGCTGTCAGAGGATGCGGTGGTGATTGAACGTCCCGGCAAACCCAAGCGGGTAATGCCGTATCAAAAGCTGAACTTGGATCGACTGCTATTTTTAATCCAAACCGAGCCGACCTAAGTCAGGCAGCACTTGGGTTTTTAGCGACTATCCGTTAGTCTGGCGTGGGAGACCGCATGCCAGACTATCAAATCGCTACGTTAAATCTGCAAAACTTCGTCGAACCCCCATATGCGTGGTACGACTGGGACGCTATTTATAGTGCCAAGCAATGGCAGATGAAAACCGCTTGGTTACGTCAGTTATGGCAACAGGCGGGGCTGGATCTATTGGCGCTGCAAGAGGTGTTTTCAGTTTCAGCGTTGCAGGCGCTATGTCACGACGCCGGTTTACCCCATCTGCTGGTGGCGGCTGAGCCATCTTTGCAAGATAATCATGTATTTACCGCCCCTGTGGTGGCATTGGCCAGCCGTTATCCGCTGCAGGCTTTGCCGCTGCCGCCGCTGGACCCACATTGGCTTCGTCAGTTGTCGCTGAGTGAATTTCAAGACAGTCGAGTGCCGTTGCTGGCGCGGGTTGAGCTGCCCTCGTTAGGCGCTGTCGATCTTTGTGTGGTGCATTTGAAGTCACGCCGTCCGGATAAATCGATTGAAGGGCCACTGGCGCTGGTGAAAAGTCAGCTGCAACGGCTCAGCGAAGCGGCGTTGTTGATGCAACGTTTAGCCGCGCATTATGCCAAGGCCCAACGGCCGTTGTTGTTGCTGGGTGATCTGAATGACGAGTTGTCAGCCATCATGCCGTTGACACAGCTGGTCGGCGGGTTGAAGTTGCAAGACGCCGCTGAACTGGCAATGGCGGAGCTGCGTCCGCCAACGCATTATTATGGTGCTCAAGGTAAGGTGCTGGATTATCTGTTGTGTTCCAGCGAGTTTGATGCGCGTTTTCATCATTCGGTGGCAGACATCAGCCACTATCGGGTGTGGGATCAGCATTTGGTGCGGCCACGCTTTGACCTTGATGGCCACAGCAGTGACCATGCCATGGTGCAGATGACGCTACAACCGCGTCGCTAGGGCTGTTACTCGTCGTTGTCGGAACTAGCGGTTTCGGTGGCGGCGGCTGCCACGACAGCAGTGGCGACCATGCCACCGTCTTCACCCTGTTTGTGTTTCAGTCGAATCGAATTCTTGACCTGAATATTTTTTTTCTGTTTCGCTCGTTTGGCGATTTTCTTCTTTAACGCTTTGGCAGATGTCATGACAAGGTCCAACTTGGGGCAAAAGGTTATTTTAGCGGTTTAGCGGCCTTGCGCACAGCGTTTTGCGCATGACGTTGCAATAACAGCCGTAATAACTCCGGGCGGTAGCGTTGTTCGATGCGCCGTAAGCTGCCATTTTTATGCAGTTGGGCAATCGCCGTGTTTAATCGCTGGATAAGTTCAGGGCTGGCGGTTTTTTTGCTGAGCATTAAATGCGCCGGGGAAATGTGTAACCAGCTGCCAATTTGCTGAATATCGGCGAGGCGACCGGCGCCGGCGTAATAAAAGAAGATATCGGCATCCACCAGCATCAATTCACCCCGACTTGGGGTGGCAAACAGCAGCTCGGTGGCCACTTTGGCGTCTGGGTATGAGGTGTACAACTCTCGGTCGCGCCAACCTTGGCGCAGCTGTTCAAAATCATCGCCATAAAAACCACTGGCGGGGCCAATCAAGCGCAAGCCTATTTGCAACGCGCGGCTTAAGGTCAGGTTTTCCGGGAGATGCAGCGATTTTCGGCTAAATACCCCTACCACTTCTTGCCGATATGGCTCGGTGAAATAGGCATAAGCTTGACGCTCTTCATTTTTCGACGCGCGGATCATTAAATCAATTTCGCCGTCTTGCAGGCTTTTCAAAATGCGGGCACCGGTCATCGGTGTTAACGAAAATTCGAAGGGGCAACCGGCTTGTTTAAAAATGGCGCTGACCAGTTCCGCGTCCATGCCACGTACTTGTTTTTGCGCATCCAAATAAGCCGACGGTGCATGCAAATCCAGTTGTACGCGGATAGCTGTTGGGCAGACGTCGTCTGCCAAAGCGGGGTGAAGCGGTAGTAGCAGCCAGCACCACGCTATCCATTGAACAAGGTATCGCATGCAATGAGTCCCTCTGGGCGATATGAACCTTGGCGAGCGTCGTAGTATTTTCACAGCATCCTTTGTACACTGCGCTTTTTATTGCAACGAGCTGCCCATGCGAATTATTTTGGCACCGATGGAAGGTGTCGTCGACCATTTTATGCGTGACATGTTGACCGGCATCGGTGGCTTTGATGGCTGCGTCACTGAATTCGTGCGAGTCAGTCAGACCTTATTGCCGAAGAAATCCTTTTATCGTTTGTGCCCAGAGTTGCTACATGGCGGCGTAACTCGGCATGGTGTTCCTGTCAAAGTGCAGTTATTGGGGCAAGATCCGCATTGGTTGGCTGAAAACGCCTATCGTGCTGCCGAGTTGGGTTCGCCTGGGGTGGATTTAAATTTTGGCTGTCCGGCGAAAACGGTGAATCAGAGCCGTGGTGGTGCGGTGTTACTGCAAGAAACCGAATTGCTGTACAACATCGCCAAAGCGGTGCGTGCGGCCGTGCCGGCGCAAGTGCCGGTAACGGCAAAAATGCGTTTAGGCTACGACGATTGCAGCCTTGCTTTGGAGAATGCCCAAGCCCTAGTGGAAGGCGGCGTGAATGAGTTAGCGGTGCATGCGCGTACCAAAGCCGATGGTTATAAACCACCGGCCTACTGGCCGTGGATCGCCCGCATTCGTCAGGTGGTGGCGGTGAATGTGATTGCCAATGGCGAAATTTGGCAGCCGGCGGATGCGGCGTTGTGTTTGCAGCAGTCCGGCGCGACTGATCTGATGATTGGCCGTGGCGCCCTTGCGCAACCGAACTTAGCTTGGCGGATTAAACACGGGGGTGAGGCGCTGCCATGGTGGCGCATGTTGCAATTGTTGGTCGATTACAGTGGCTATGAAGCGCATGATCAAACGGATTATTACGCCAGCCGCACGAAGCAATGGTTTAGCTATTTGCGGCTGCAATACCCGCAAGCGGATGCGTTGTTTCGACAGGTGCGAGTATTGCGCGACAATCAGGCGATTTTGGGCTTGTTGCAACAAGCGCGTGATCAGGCGTTTGCTTCGGATCACGCCACAGCTTAAGCAGGATGGCGAGCAAACCACCAGCGACAACTAAACACCCCTAAAGCGCCAGCTGCCATCACCAAGGCAAAAGGTAACAACGCATCATGCCCACCCAGTGCCAGCAGTGGGCCTGCAATGGCACCGGCGCCAAAGCGTAAAGTACCAATTACCGCGGTGGCTGTGCCGGCGTGGCGAGGAAAATCCAGTAAGGTGATGGCATCGGCATTGGTTGCACTGATGCCTAAACTGGCCATCAGCGGCGCCACCATCAAGGCTGTGGCCCATAAAGGCCCGTCCAGCCACGCCACCAGCAACAAACCAAGCCCTGATGCCAATGCCAGGGCTGTGGAATACACTAACAATCGTGCACTACCCAGTTTGGGAACCAGTTTGCCATTGGCGAGATTGGCGGCCATCAAGCACACCACATTGAGCCCAAACAACAGACTAAAGGTGCTGGGACTGACCTGATAATGGCCGATGTACACAAATGACACGGCGGTTAAAAAACCAAAAAAACCAAACGACGCCGACATGGAAAGCAGTAACAATGGGCGAGTGCGGGCATGACTTAACACGTCGCGATAGGCCGCAAAAAACTGCGGTTTTTCGCCTTGGCGAGCAGTCTCCGTTTGCGGTAGTAACACCACACATAACATCAACACCAGCAGCGCATAGCCGCCAAGCGCCAAAAAGATCAGCCGCCAATCGCTGATTAGTAATAATGCTGAACCGACGGCGGGCGCGACCAACGGCGCTAGCATCATCACGATCCCGACATAGGACATGCCTTTGGCAGTGTGTTCTTGGTACAGATGGCGAATAAAACCTGGGATCACCACTGTTGCGGCGCTGCCAAGCAAGGCCTGTAAACCTCGCCCCAGCAAGAACGCTTCGATGCTTTGTACTTGGCTTAACCACAGGCTGCACAGCGCAAATGCGCTTAAGCCAAACAATGCCAAGGGGCGACGCCCCAGCACATCCGCCAATGGCCCAAACAGCAACATACCGCAGGCGTAACACAGCAGGTAAATACTCAAGCTTTGTTGCATCGCATCGGCGTCGGTGTGCAGCGCCAAGGCAATTTGCGGCATGGCGGGTAAATACATATCAATCGCCAGCGGTGTGACGGCAATAACGGAGGCCAACAGGCTGATTAACCACCAAGCGGGTTGTTGCGGGTTCATAACGAAACTCTTGAAGAAAATCGCTATTTTACGCCGTTTTCATGCCAGAAATGGCGCATTAAACCGAAAGGACAGCCGGCTTCACACGCAAAAAGCCGAATGGTTAGCCCGCACGACTGCTGGGATCTGCTGCATGATGACGGATCAGTTGTGCAGGATTTCCAGCCACCAGAGCTCCGGCGGGAACGTCGTCGCGCACCACGGCTCCCGCTGCAATCACCGCGTCATCGCCAATGTTAACGCCTGGCAGCACAATACAGCCGCCGCCGATCCAGACGCGGTGGCCAATGGTGACGGCACGCGCTTGTTCGAAGCCTTGTTGGCGCAACGTGCTGTCCAGTGGATGAGTCACGGTATAAATCTGCACATGAGGCCCAAGCATCACGTCATCACCAATGCGAATGGGCGCTGCGTCGAGCATAATGCAATGGTGATTGGCGTAAAAGCGTTCGCCCAGTTCAATATGGATGCCGTAGTCGCAATAGAAATCAGGTTCGATATAACAGCTGCCAACTCGACCAAACAGCGCTTTTGCGCGTTGCTGATGCGCTTTAAACGGCTCAGGCCCAGCTTCATTTAACGCTCTGCATGCTGCTTTGGCGGTTTTACGCAGTGCCGACAGTTGCTTATCGCGTGGCGAAAACCACTCGCCGGCGCGCATTTTTTCAAGTTCGGTCAATTGATGACAACCTCGAGACGATTCCATAAATTTTGCTGTTTGGGGTCGGTAAAAAACTCTGCGGGGTGCCAGGTGCGCGGCAGCATATGCCGCAGCTGACCGGGTTCAAAGTCGGCTTTGAGCTTTTTCAGGATCTCTTGCAACCGATCGGCCGGGATCACACGTAACCGCTGGCGTGCCGGTTTAAAATAAAGGTTATGGTCCACACTGACACTGCAGTTATAGCCAACGCTGCGATAGCGTAAATCTCGAGTGACCACACGACATAACGGCACTTCGGGGCTTGGTGGATACAACGAATTGACGATGGCAAACTCGTATTTCAGGGTATCCCCTGTTGTTTCTTTGGGTAAAAATACGATGCCAAAGCCTTGCGGGAAGATGCCCGTCATCATCAGCAATTGGTCTACAACGCGTTCATCATAATGGCCCAAGCGCGCGCCGTTTTTCAAAATAAGGGCAACTTTCGGCATGGCCTCGTACAAAAAGCGCGCTCGGCCTGGTAACACGGCTGACGCATACACCTGCGGCACCCGCAGCAGGTTGCCAATGCCTTGATCAGGTTCCGCTGCTTCGGTCAATAACCGCATAATCAGCTGAATTTTTTGTTGTTCTGCGTGCAAAAATTGATCGCGCTCAGGTCGGGAATTGCCGCGATAGCGAGCCATCGCCATGCCTTTTTGCAAAAACTCCACGGCGCCTTGGTGGCTGAGCTGCACAAATTGCTCCCGTTCAAAGGGACTGAATTTGCGCCAAGCGTCGCTTTGTCCTGGCACTTTTTGCAGCATTTGTTGTGCCTGCGGATGGTGTTGGCCTAACTCTTGGAGGAACACCGCCATCAACAACGGCACTTGCACATCATTGCGAAACGGACATAACTCGGCATGTTCATCGCCATAAGGCAAGCGTTGCTGCTGCTTATGCAAGATGTAATCGTCTTTGATAAGGCGTGCGTCTAGCAGCTGGTCCAGCAAGCGCAGCGCCAAGATTGCTTTGTAAAATGGTTTGTATTTTTGCTGCAAGGCAAAGCTGACATTACCTTCTTGCGGGATTAACAATTGCAGTGTGCCAAGCAGTCGAGAGCAGCGCTGGATAGTTTCGGCACGAGATTGCCCTTCGCTTAAGGCTAATAATTGCCGACACAACATGATAAACAGTTCGTGTCGTTGTAAACGCAGCGAATCGATGGCGTCTTCTGCCCGTTGATAACGCTGCCTGACCTGCTGCGCCTCTTCAATCAACTGCGCCTCGGTTTTACGGGTGGCTTGTTGTAACTTGGCTTGTGCCTGCTGCACTTGGAGCTGCAAGTCGGCCAATTCGCTGGATTGTTGGTCGTTGCTGGCAAAAAAGTGATGGCAATGTTGGATCAGGCCCAATTGCTGGCGACCGCTTCCTTGCAACATCACGACCAGTTTACGCAGAGTCCGTGCCAGACTTGATTCTGTCGTGTGTGTTGAGAGTCCTTGATTCATCGTTCACTAGCCCATGCGAGGTCATGTCGTGGATTGCCAACACCATACCGCATCGCCGGTTCGTGGCAAAGTGGATTGTCATTGTGATAATCCCTTTCGGAACAAGGTTGCAGATGTGCTATTGCTGGCATAGTATTTAGTTGTTTACCTATAGTTACTTATGTAGTTCTCGGGTGTTCAGGCACCGTACTTTACGGTTAGTTGCAGTGTTGAGCCGGCCTCTGTCGATAGTTGCAGATTTTATGCCGGTTTCGCCTGAGCCAATGGCCCAGACAGGAGCCTTTCATGAAAAAGTCCAAAGTCATCAGTACCGATGACATTCTATTGACATTGTGTTCGTCAGTAACACAAGTATTCGGCGCGGCAGGGAATCCGCAAATCGCCTATTCACCGATGGTACAAAAGATCCACAAAACCTGTTTACGACCCGATTTAGGTTGTTTCGTGTTGTTTGATGGCGGTTTTTCCGGCCTCGTGGTGATTAACTTTACTGCCGAATCTGCGATGGAGATCTATCGCAAGTACATGATGAGCATGGGCATGCCGGAAGAAGAACTCGCCAAGTTCCATACATCGGATGAAGTCGGCAACGTGATGGGCGAGTTGATGAACCAAATCGTGGGTGATTTTACCAACCGCGTCCGGCAAGAATTGCAAACCTCGATCAGCCAAAGCCAGCCGAAAATGATGGCGATTAATAAGCAAGTACAAATTTTGGTCAACACGCAACTGGATCAGCCGCAGGCCCGTCGCGTGACCTTTAGTACGCCACTGCACAACATTTTCTACATGGAATTGGCCATGGATAAAACGGAATTTATCCAATTGCATGATTTTGAAAAAGCCGATACTGAAAACGTCGATGATATTTTGGCAAATGCAGGCAATGCGCCAGCAGAAGCTGCCGCACCTGAAAGTGTCGACGATGATTTCTTAGCGAATTTAGGCTTATAACTGCCGCCGCAAACCAAAAAACCAGCGCTTGCCGCTGGTTTTTTTATGGTTATGGTTCTGCGTTACTTGCTGATCTGGCCGCTGCGACCAAAGACCGGAATGGTGATATGCCAGCGAATGGCGGCAAGACGTAAGGCTAAACACGCCACCATGCCCATACACATAGCCGGCAAGGCAGAGACCTGAAATGCCAAGGCTTGGGTGTAGACCAGACCACCGAAAATACAGGTAAATGCATACAACTCGCCTCGAAACACCAGCGGGATCTCACGGCACAACACGTCGCGGATCATGCCGCCACACACCCCACTCATCGTGCCCATAATGATAGCCACCATGCTAGATGCGCCATGCTCTAGCGCTTTTTGACAGCCCATGATCACAAAAAACGCCAAACCGATAGCGTCGGCAATTTGTAACGCGTTGTTGGGGATGGTCATGCGTTTGCGGACTAACAAAATGGTGAGGGCCGCAGCACCAAAAATGACATAAAAGGTGGTGTCATTATGCAACCACGCGACGGGCACATCCAAAATGGTGTCTCGCAAGGTGCCACCGCCAATGGCAGTGACTAGCGCCAGCACTAACACGCCAAAGCCATCCATTTGTTTGCGCCAAGCGGCCAGCGTGCCAGAGCAGGCAAACACTGCCAAACCCATCCAATCAAACCATTGAAAAATCTGTTCCATGCGACCTCCGGCTAAGCCTTGGCATGATAAAGCCAATCGCCACGCTTGGCTATCCGCTCTCTGAACGCTGCTGGTGACAGGCGAATGTCAGATGTTGATAAGAACCTTATAAATTTGTGATATCTGCGTTATCAAATGTTGCAAGGCCGGGGGCTTGGTTATCTTTGCTGTGTGACCGTGCACAACGGCACTTCAGGAACATGAATTTAACGAACACAGAAGAGGATTACCTCCATGAAACATTACGCTCTGAGCCCACTCGCTATCGCGATGTTGCTCGCAACTGCTGGAGTGGCTCAAGCCGCAACCGTGGTCCCTGCCGAACAGGCACTGAAAAACAAATCAACCCAAGCGCTGGGTATTGCCAATATGGCGTCAAGCAATGAGACGATGAACTTGGTACCTACCACAGCGGTACGTCGCGTGGATGGTCAAGTCAAAGCGCGTTTCCAACAATATTACAAAGGCGTGCCCGTCTGGGGGCACAGTGTGGCTGGTATTTCGACCATGGCCGGTTTAACCGACATTAGCGGCTCCGTGGTGGAAGGGTTAGAACTCGACTTAGCCAGCACGACACCACGGTTAAGTGCGAAAAAAGCGGTGGCAAAAGCCATGTCTGCCCAAGGGGTGAAAGGTGCTGCACTGACCGCCGCTACCTCCGCCGCAGACAATGCCGCATTGTGGGTGTACATCGATGAGCAAAACGTGGCGCATCTGGTGTATCTGCACAACTATGTGACTTACAACGGCGCAGATCCAAGTCGGCCCTTTAGCATCATTGATGCAAACAGCGGTGAGGTCTTAAAAGCATGGGACGGCTTAGCGCATCAAAATGCCACCGGCCCTGGCGGTAACCAAAAAACCGGTCAATACAATTACGGCACGGATTACGGCTACTTAGACGTCGATGCTAACTGCCGGATGACCAACGTTAACGTCGATACCATCAATATGAATGGTGCCACCTCAGGTGGGTCTATCCATCAATTCACGTGCCCAAACAACACCGTCAAAGCCATCAACGGTGCATATTCACCGCTAAACGATGCTCATTATTTTGGCGGTGTGGTGTTTAACATGTACAAAACGTGGTTTGGGGTAAATCCACTCAACGTCAAACTCAAAATGCGCGTGCATTATTCCACCAACTATGAAAATGCCTTCTGGGATGGTTCTCAGATGACCTTTGGGGATGGCGCCAGCACTTTCTATCCGTTGGTCAGTTTGGATGTGACATCGCATGAAGTCAGCCACGGTTTCACCGAGTTCAATTCTGGCTTGGTGTACAGCGGGCAATCGGGTGGCATCAACGAAGCCTTCTCCGATATGGCTGGTGAAGCGGCAGAATACTTTATGAAAGGCAGCAACGACTGGTTGGTCGGTGCACAAATTTTCAAATCATCCGGTGCCTTACGTTATTTTGACGACCCAACACGGGACGGTCGTTCTATCGGTCATGCGTCGAATTACACCAGCAGCATGGATGTGCATCATAGCTCCGGCGTCTTTAACAAAGCGTTTTATTTGCTTGCCAACAAGGCGGGCTGGAACACGCGCAAAGCCTTTGAAGTGATGACGGTGGCGAACCAGTTGTACTGGACTTCAACCGCCACGTTTAACTCTGCCGCCGATGGCGTGTGTAAAGCCGCCGGTGATAAGGGGTACAGCAAAGCCGATGTCGCAGCCGCCTTTAGCAGTGTAGGGGTCACCACCACGGAATGTGGAAGCGGTGGCGGTGGGACAACACCGGGTTCTGGCACGTTGAACAACCTAAGCGCAACCAAAGGCAACTGGGCTCGTAACACCATCACGGTGCCAGCAGGTGCGACGCAGTTAATCGTGTCCATTAGCGGTGGCACTGGGGATGCGGATCTGTATGTGAATTTCAATACAGCGCCAAGCACAACCACCTATAAGTGTCGCCCTTACAAAACCGGCAATACCGAGTCATGCACTATCACTAACCCACAAGCTGGCACTTGGCATGTTGGGTTACGGGCATACTCTAGTTTCAGTGGTGTGACCCAGACGTGGTCTTATAAATAACAGATGCTGATGTCAAAGGCCTGCCTTGCAGGCCTTTTTTTGTGGAAGTTTTCACCACAGCAGCACTCAATTAGAAACAGATCAATATCAAGGTCACTCACCCGCAGCATAATGAAACCGATTACAATCCGTCATCCTGAGCACATGACAAGGAACTTTTAGTCAGCAGCAAGCGCGTTTCGGTGCTTGCTAAAGCGTCTTTGTCTCCATTATGCTGCCAATGACCATAGGAATGAGAGTTATTTGCAATTGGGCCAGCAGCAACGATTTATCGCCATTAGTATTCTGATTTACCTTGGGCTTGCCAGTCTGTGGGTGTTGCTATCGGACCGTGTGTTGTTATGGCTAGCCGAACCCGGCAGCCAGATGCAATGGTCGTCCATTAAAGGCTTATTGTTTGTGTTGCTCAGCGCACTTGGCTTTGGGATAGCGCTGCGCAAAGCCAGTCATCTACCCGCAGAACTGACCATCGAGCCCCATTTGGCACCCGACAATAGCAGCAAGCGCTCGGCTTATGTCATCGCGTTTTTACTGATGGGGTTGATGCTGTTGTTTCGGCTGCTATTGCCAGATCCCATGTCCGATCGCCCGATGATGATCCTGTTGTTATTCCCTGTGATTGTCAGTGCCGTTTCAGGCGGTTTAGGCCCTGGTATCTTTGCCACTGTCTTGGCGGTGTTGGTGACGAGCGTGTTGGTGCGTCAGCAATTGTTTGGCACGGATTTATCGTTGTACATGCAAATCCAATTGGTGTTTTTGTTCGTCAATGGCCTGACCATCAGTTGGTTATGCCATGTTTTACGCCGCTCTGCCCAGCGTTATCAGCAGCAAAAGCGGCTGCTCAAGTCGGTGATTGAAGGCACCAATGACGCGATTTTCACCAAAGATTTGGCTGGCCGTTATCAATTGGTCAACCACGCCACCTGCCAAGCGCTGGGCATGACGACTCAGCAAATGCTTGGACGTACCGATTTAGAGTTATTTCCGGCCAATGTCGCCGCCCAATATTTACAACATGACTTGAAAGTGCGCGAGACACTGCAAGTGCTGCATGTGGATGAAAGTATGCGGTTGGAGGATGGCCGACTGCGGCATTTTTCGGTCAGTAAAGGGCCGATGTTTGATGTAACCGGCCAGCTAGCTGGGACTTTTGGTATTGCCCGCGATGTGACCTTGCTCAAGCAAACGCGCGACCAACTGGAGCGGGTGTTAGCAGGGACGGAACAGGCTTACTGGGAATACAACTTGCTCTCCCGTGAACTGCAAGTCAGTCCACGCTGGTGGCAAATGTTAGGCTTCAGCGAATCGTTACCGCAACCCAGCTTAGAGCAATTACTGAGCATGATTCACCCTGAAGATGTCGCGCCAGCACGTCACGCCATGCGTCGCCATGGCAGTGGTGAGACGGCTAGTTTTGAAGCCGAAGTGCGGTTGCGAACGCAGCAGGGGCAATGGCGCTGGATGTCGATGCGCGGCAAAATTGTCACTTACACCGATGCCGGTGAGCCGTGGTTGATGTCGGGGACACAGCATGATGTGCACGAGGCGCATCAATTAGCCGCGGCCCACCGTCAAGCCAATATCGTGTTCGAAAATAGTTACGAAGGCATCATGGTGGTGGATGCACAAGGCTTGATCCAACGGGTGAACCCCGCATTTTGCCGGATCACCGGTTATTCCCCTGCGGATGTGGTTGGGCAGCCGCCGAGTTTGATCAGTTCGGGACTACATGACAAAACCTATTACCAGGCGATGTGGCAATCGTTGCAAATGGCTGGGAGTTGGCGTGGTGAAGTGGTCAATAAGCGTAAAGACGGCACCTTCTATAGTGAGCTGTTATCGATCAGTGCAGTGCGTGATGCGAACCAAAACATCCTGCAATACATTGGTATTTTTACTGATATTTCCCAACAAAAGATGCACCAAGCGGAGCTGGAAAAAGTCACGTTTTATGACACCTTAACCGGCCTACCCAATCGGCGTTTGCTGCAACAACGGTTTGAACATGCGTTTCAACGTGCGTTGCAATTGCAACGCCGCTGCGCGGTGTGTTTGTTGGATCTGGATGGTTTTAAAGCCATCAATGACCAATATGGCGCACAAATTGGCGATCAAGTGTTGGTCCACACCAGTCAACACTTACAGGCAGCCCTGCGCAGTGGTGACACCTTGGCGCGGTTGGGTGGGGATGAGTTTGTGATTTTACTCAACGACATGCCAGAGCCAAGCGATTGCCACCCGATCATTGAGCGGTTATTGCTGGCGGTGGCCAAGCCTTGCCAAACCACCGCCGGGGAGTTCAGTTTATCAGGCTCGATTGGTGTTAGTTTGTACCCCGATGACAATGCCGATCCGGATACCTTGTTGCGCCACGCGGATAAAGCCATGGTGCAAGCCAAAGAAGCCGGTAAAAACCGAGTCTGTTGGTTCGATCCAAGCAATGCTCGCAAAGTGGCAGAGCATCAGTTGATGCAAGATCAACTGCTCGATGCGCTGGAGCAGCAGCAATTGGTATTGCACTATCAGCCAAAAGTGAACTTACAAACCGGCCATGTGTTAGGTGCGGAAGCGCTGATCCGCTGGCAGCATCCGACGCGAGGCTTGTTATCGCCGGCAGCGTTTTTAAGTTACATCGAAGGCAGTGACTTGGAAGTGCCGGTAGGCCGCTGGGTGCTGCAACAGGCCGTGCAGCAGGCGGCATCGTGGCATCAGTCAGGGGTTGCTGCGCAGGTCAGTATCAACGTCGGAGCCAGCCATTTATTAACCGATGGCTTTTGTCTGGAATTAAAAACCATTCTTGAGCAGTATCCGCATTTGCCGCCATCGGCGATTGAGCTAGAGATTTTAGAAAGTACAGCCATCAGTGATATCAGCAAAGCATCAGAGCTGATCCAGCGCTGCCAAGGCCTGGGGGTGCGTTTTGCACTGGATGATTTTGGCACCGGCTATTCGTCGTTGACCTACTTACGTAAGCTTCCGGTGCAGACATTAAAGATTGATCAAAGTTTTGTGCGAGATATGCTGGCAGATCCCGATGATTTAAATATCGTCGAAGGTGTCATCCAGTTAGCGCAAGTGTTTGGCCGTGAAGTGATCGCCGAAGGTGTGGAAACCTTGCCGCATGGCGCCCGCTTGTTGCAGCTGGGCTGTCATTATGCTCAGGGCTATGGCATCGCGCGCCCTATGCCTGCCAATCAGTTTCTAGACTGGGTCAGTGCCTGGCAACAGCGGCAGGATTGGCAAGCATTAACAGGGCCTAGCGCGATTTAACGGTGATCAGGATAACTGGTGACTATCCATTGCGCTGTGGCGACCCGCTCTTTCAGCGCCGCGACGCACAACGCATCTAGTTTTCCGGCGTCTGCCATGGCATCCAGTTCAGCCAGTGCTTTGGGCACCGGCCATGGTTGTTTGTAAGGCCGCAAGCTGGTTAAGGCATCAAAAATATCTGCGACGCTGACAATACGTGCTTCGATGGGGATGGCATCCCCGCATAACCCTCGCGGATAGCCGGAACCGTCTAGCATTTCGTGATGACAAGCCACAATGTTGCGCATGATCTGCGAGTCAGGCAAATGCTCTAAGCCAAAATCACCAATGACTTTGAGCATAATATCTTCGCCTTTTTGCACGTGGGTTTGCATCTCAGCACGTTCGTCGGCGGTTAACGGCCCCTGTTTTAATAGAATTTGATCGGCAATGCCGATTTTTCCGATGTCATGCAATGGTGCGAATAAGTAAATATGTTCAATGGTTTCATCGGTTAAGCCATAGGTGCTGGCGACACCCTCAGCGATTAACCGCGCATAACGAGCCATCCGCTCTAAGTGCGCGCCAGTTTCGAAATCGCGTAAATGAGCGAAATCGCGGGCCACTTGCGCCGATGCCAAAATGGCTCGAACCGCCGATAATTCCGACGACAGCGCCATGTTGATCAAGTTGGAATACAGCAGCAAATCACGTTGCATAGCCGCCGAGAAATACCCTACATCGTCGGAATCAAAAAAGATAAAGCCCAAAAATTGGCCATTGTCGTACATAGGCACAGTAAACGAGCTGCGGTAGGGTTGTTTTAATAACCAGTTTGAATGGTCAGTGCCGGGATGGATGCTATCGTGAATATCATCAATCACGCGGCATTGGCCTAATTTGGCCAGTGACAATAACGACGGTATGTCAGATAACTTTGCTTGGTAGGCCGAGATGGCCACGCCGCTGCGGGTGCTGTTGACGAAGGTTTTTAGCACATCAGCGGATGCATCATAAATGGCACAGGCAATGCGGCTAATACTGGGGGCGGAATCAAGCAGGCGCGAGTGGAGTTGGCCCAACCGTTCACTAACGGTGCCATCGCCTTGAAATAGGTGTCTGACTTGCACGGGGGCCAATGATTCCATACATTCCTCAAATACTACTCCCTAATATGCTTAAATAGTGTTCGCTAATGCTAAAAAATGCAAACTATTGGCTGTTCCCGATCAAAGTTATTGGTAATAAGCGTGCAGTCTTTTAAAGTAACGGCATTGTTAGTTTCAAGAAAGGATTATGTAATGAAGCAAAACTTGATGGTACTTGGCTTGGCATCCGTGTTGCTAGGCTGTGGCGGTGGTGGCTCTTCTGAAAGCTCAACCACGCCGGTGTCATCGACTATTAGTTACCAAGCTGGTGTCTATGGCGATGAAAATCAATATAAAAACTTTTGTGCTGCGCCACGCGTTGGTAAAAGCCAATACACCGGTGTGACCTTTCCGGATAAACAAGGCAGCTTGTTGCACGAACAACTGTGGTTACGTTCTTGGAGCAATCGCACCTATTTGTGGTATCGCGAACTCAGTGATCTCAACCCTGCAGGCTATAGCAGTGCCGTTAGTTATTTTGATCTGCTGAAAACCTCAGGCTTATCGGAAACCGGCGCCGCTAAAGATAAGTTTCATTTTAGTGAGCCGACGTCTGAGTATGAAAAGAGTAATGTCAGTGACGTCGAAGGCGGGTATGGCATTGAATGGTCGGTGCGTTCTAGCCGGCCGCCACGCCAAGTCTTGATTGCTTACACTGAAACTGGCTCTCCTGCCGCCAACGCTGGGTTACAACGCGGCGATTTGGTGTTAACGGTCGATGGGGTTGATGTCGTCAATGACAATACCAGCGCAGGTGTCGCGACAATTAATGCCGGCTTGTTTCCTGTCGCCTTGAATGAAACGCACACCTTAAGCGTGCGCGATGTCAAAGGCGTGACCAAAACCGTCCAGCTGAAATCGGCAGATATCTCGATGCCATTGGTGAAGAATCGGCAGATTGTCACCAACAGCAAGGCCGCTAAAGTGGGTTATCTGCAATTTAATGGCTTTAGCGCGCCTGCGCAAAGTGACCTGATCGCCGCTGTGCAGCAGTTTAGCCAACAAGGTGTGCAAGATGTGGTGTTGGATATGCGCTACAACGGCGGCGGCTTGTTAGCGTTATCCTCGCAATTGGGTTATATGCTGGCGGGGCCGAACGTGGTGCAAGGTCGCTTCTACAACCGCTTAAGTTTTAATGACAAATACCCAAACACAGATCCAGTCACTGGTGAAGGGTTATCGCCCATTCCGTTTTACACCAAACAAATCGATTATACCGCTGGCAAGTTGTTAAATACTGACCTGCCAACGCTGACCCTACGTCGGTTATATGTGTTGTCGACGGGGCGCACCTGCTCTGCCAGTGAGGCGTTGGTGAACGGTCTGCGTGGGGTGGATATGGAAGTGATCCTCATCGGTGAAACGACGTGCGGTAAACCCTACGGTTTCTATCCGACAGACAACTGTGGTACCACTTATTACACCGTGCAGTTTAAAACCAGCAACGTCAAAGGCTATGGCGATTATTCGGATGGGTTGATCCCGACCCCGACGCCAACGCTTAATGCCGATGTCAAAGGCTGTAAAGTCACCGATGACTTCAGTCGTGCCCTAGGGGATGTCAACGAAGGTTTGTTCGCCACCGCCTTGTATCACAGCGCCAATGGCAGCTGTCCGGTATCAACGCCTGCCGCTCAAGCATCGGTGTTGTCCGCAGCCATGGCCGATACCGATGGCTTAGCCATTAAAACGCAAGCCCGTGAGATGGCGATGGACGCGGTGATCCAGCCGATCCGTTAAGTCACTGAGTTACGGATGCAGAGCAAAAGGCCAGCAAATGCTGGCCTTTTGATTTTTTGGCGCACGCGATAGGTACTGCCGCGGTTATTCAGATGGTGTCTCTGGCGCTGCGTCGGCGTCTGGTTCTGACTCCGACACCGCGTTTTCTTGGCTAGCGACTTGTGTTTCAGTTTCGGTAGGGCGAGGTTTAATCACGATGACCGGATCAACCAATTTCCCTTTGACTGATATAGCGTAGGTGACATCACATACCTGTTGAGTGGGTTGTGTACGACAAAATTTTTTGAGTTTGTTGACGTTGATTTTGCAACCATGGTCTTTACATTTCCTCGCTTTATCCCAGTCTGTGCGTTGTCCATTATCTTCGCCGTTTGAGGTATCTTCAGCTTCATGAGGTTTACGAAGCAGGACCAAGCAATCTTTTTGGCAGTTAATTTTCGGATCAAAAACGATATGTAACGCACCACCGCCTCCCTCATTGTCGACTTGGCAGCGTTGGCTATTTTCTTTGTCTTTCAACAAGTAATTGCCCGCTGAGTCCACAGTCACCACAATTTTTTGTGTTTTGCCGACGACGCTACAGTTTGCAAAACTCCAATTGGAATACACAGTAAAAACAAAAATTAGGGTTGCAACAATAGACCGAATAATCATTCTGATGTCCTTTTAGGTTGGATGAGGGTTCGAAATTCATGTTGGGTAGTTAGAGGTTGTAAATCGGGATCTGTTGCCAAAAGGCTCGCAGGATATCCGTACTGGAGTGCTTGTTTTAGCGCTTGGATTGCTAGGTTGAACTGCTTTTCATGGGTAGATAGGGTGGCTTGAATTAAAAAGACGTCTGCGCTAGAGCTACTGAGACGAATGGCATCCTGCAGCGTTTTTAACCCTCGGGCTTGTTGGCCCGAAAAGTAATAGTATTTCGCGAGAAACGCTGATGAACGGCTATTGACAGCGGTTTGCTCAAGAATTGAAATTGCTTTTTTATAATGAAATAAAGCTTCGTCGTGCATATTGAGCATACGATAGGCATCTGCAATATTTCCGTGAAGGTCGCTGTTGCTTGGTTCTGTGAGTATGGCTTTCTTGTAGAGTTCGAGAGCCTCGTCATACCGTCCTAAGTAATAAAACACCGTGGCCAAATTTGTTTGCGCCATTGCAATGGGTTCGATTTTTACCGCTTCTTGATAGATGTCAGCTGCGGACTGCAAATCCCCGGAGAAAAGGTAGGCACTCCCCAAGTTGGTCAGGGTACTCGCATTGTTAGGCGTCAAATCCACTACGCGCCGAAAATAAGAAATCGCCTGTTTTAATTGCCCTTGGTCTAAATAAAACACGGCCAGTTGCTGTAATGCAGGCCAATAATCTGGTTGGAAGTTGATTGCTTGACGTAACACCAATTCTGCATCCAACGGCTTCTTCTGATTTAAATAAACCTTTGCTAACAGGTTATAGGCTTCCATCGACTTGCTATTCGAGGCAAGTGCTTGACGCAAATGTGTTTCGGCTTCAACGGTGTTAAGATTGTGTAATGCCCAACGAGCTTGCAGTAATGGAGCCGTGTTGTTCTCGAACACTGGGTCACAATGCAATTCTATGCGATCAATGGGGATGTCATGCCCCCATTCCGCCAATGTGATATCGGTATCACACACCAACTGTTGAATGACAGAATTATGCGCTGCTGATTCCAGCAATTGTGCTGCCGCTAAGTTAGTTTGTTGCAACAAATCTAGATTTTGCTGCTCACGGGCTTGCAAAAACTGGTACTGAACTTTCAAAAACTGATTGAATAAATTATCCGACATCGCCTCGGTAGTAACCTGAGGTGGTGGCGCGTTCAACCATTGTGCAAGCAAATTTTCTAATGCAGAGAGTTGCTGTTCGTTCGCGACAGCAGCCCACTTTAAACTCTGTTGATTGAGTTGTTTATTCGAGCTATCAGTCAACGTCACTTTTAAGATGATCGAGTTGGTCGCGGCCTGAGTCGTTGTTTCAATGTCGAGTAGAAAATTTGCTGCCGACATCGGATCGTTCGATAAGTAGGTATTCGGGACTGGGATCAGTAACCTCTGGATTCGGCGTATAATTTCTGTCCGGAGCTCCACTGGGATTGCTTGATTTTGTTTCCAGGAAACTCTCAAAAAGGATGCTTTATTGGTATCGAGTGTTGGTAATGGCGTTGCAGTGGGGGGCTTTATAAGCTCGACAACATAAAATCCGCTTAGCAGAGCTAAAGCAGTGAATGCCAAAATGGCAAATAGCCCCCATCGCTGAGGGACGCGGTTTTGAATTGAAAACTCGCTGCCATAGGGCAAGCTGGCGTCGGCGGCTTTTTCTACGCGGTACAAATGCAATTGATGTTCAAAGCCATCCAGCGTGTATTGGCCTGCACTGGTGACTGGCACTTCCGCTTTGTTCATGGCTAAAAACACCGCTTCGGATAAATAGATCTCACCGGCAGGGGTCACGGTTTCAATGCGTGAGGCCAAATTCACCGCCTCGCCAAACACATCATGGCGCGCCAGCCGCACTTCACCTAAATGCGCGGCCACTCGGATCACAATCGGTTCTAACTCGGGGTTTTGTTGCTGGTGCAGCGCCAGTCGATCGTGCAGTTGGCGAGCACATAACATGGCGTTGGTGGGGGAATGGAAGGTTAGCAGCAACGCATCCCCCAACGATTTGACAATGTGGCCTGAAAACTGACGAATACTCGGTTTGAGCAAACGCACAAACCGCTCTAACAAATTGGCATTTTGCAGGCGCGACTGACGGTTGGTGGTTGCGGTAAAGCCGGCGATATCGACAAAGACGATGGTCAAATTTTCGGTGCGCACGTCAGATCCCTGCTTGGCAGTGATTGGAATTGACGGCGTAACGAATTCCAATGGCTTTAACATCTCCACCGGCAAGTGGCTGGTGTTCAGTTGCAGCTTAGTCACGAAGTGATTGTTTTTCCAACAAATTGCAGGTTTGGATTAGATTTGGGAATTTAGTTTATCGGCTTGTAATTTTTAGGTGTTACCGCTGTATATAGATGGCTTATTGAAGGTTAATGTGAAGATCAGGCTGATGCGGTGTGGGTGTGGCTGGCGCCTGTGCGTTCACGTGTCAGCAGCACAACAAAAAGAGAGTAAAGCACAAGCCCAGCGGATGCTGGGCTTAAGAGAATGGCAGCGGAAGCAGGGCTTGGCAGCACGATACCTAGCAAACGTTGGTTGTTTGCCAAGGCTGCGTGTTCTACAACCAAGGCTGCGACTGGCGCCGCGCCGCTTCATAGGCGTCGATCTGCGGGTTTAACTGCTCGCTGGCGCCGATAAAGTCCAAACCGCTTAACAAGCGCTGTTTGATATCTGGGTCAATTTGAAAGCCGAGCGCCGCGTTGTTACCCAGCAAAATCTCTTGGTTAGCCAAGTCGATTTGCCAGTGCTGCGGGCCTTGTTTGCAGCGCGTGAACAAATAGTCGATGTTGGCGGCGCTTAAGCTAATCAATAACATGCCGTTGTTGACGCTGTTATTAAAGAAGATGTCGGCAAAACCTTCGGCGATGATCACGTTAAAACCGTATTGCTGAATCGCCCACGGCGCGTGTTCCCGCGACGAGCCGCAACCAAAGTTGCTGCGGGTTAATAAAATCGATGCGCCTTGGTACTGGGCTTCGTTTAATACGAAGTCAGGGTTCGGTTGGCCATCGTTTAAATAACGCCAGTCGAAAAACAACGCTTCGGCAAAGCCGTCGCGACTGACCGAGGTTAAAAACTGCTTTGGAATAATTTGGTCGGTATCGACGTTGTTTTTATCCAGCGGGCACACCAGACCTTTGGCAAAAATTTCACTCATGATGGCTCCTTATAAACTCGATACGTCAACAAATTTACCGGCGATAGCAGCGGCGGCGGCCATGGCTGGGCTGACTAAATGGGTGCGAGCACCGCGGCCTTGGCGACCTTCAAAGTTGCGATTAGAAGTGGACGCGCAGCGCTGACCGGCATCGACGCGGTCATCGTTCATGCCCAAACACATCGAACAGCCCGGCTCGCGCCACTCAAACCCTGCGGCTTTAAAGGTATCGGCTAACCCTTCAGCTTCGGCTTGGCGTTTGACCATGCCAGAACCTGGTACCACCAATGCCCGCACACCTGCCGCCACTTGGCGACCGGCGACCACAGCGGCGGCGGCGCGTAAATCTTCAATCCGGCTGTTGGTGCACGAGCCGATAAACACCACATCAACGGCGACGTCGGATAGCTTCTGGCCTGCTTCCAAGCCCATGTATTGCAAGGCGCGACGGGCAGCGTCGGCTTTGATGAGGTCGGTGAAAGCTTCAGGGCCTGGCACCGGTTGGTCGATGGCGATCACTTGCTCTGGACTGGTGCCCCAGGTCACTTGTGGCCGAATATCTTCGCCTTTTAACGTCACAACTTTGTCAAACTCGGCGTCTGCGTCGCTAAACAGCGATTGCCAATAGGCCACGGCGGCGTCCCAATGGGCGTCAGTTGGCGCAAAACGACGGCCTTTCATGTAGGCGATGGTGATGTCATCTGGCGCGATTAAGCCGGCTTTGGCACCCATTTCGATGCTCATATTGCACAGCGTCATGCGGCCTTCCATCGACATAGCGCGAATGGCGTCGCCACAAAACTCGGCTACATAGCCGTTACCGCCGGCAGTGCCTAACACGCCGATAATGGCTAAGATCACATCTTTTGGCGTCACATAGGCCGCTAATTTGCCGGTGATCTCGACTTTTAACGTGCGAGCGCGTTGTTGCGGCAGCGTCTGAGTCGCCAGTACGTGTTCGACTTCCGACGTGCCAATACCAAAGGACAAAGCGCCAAACGCACCGTGGGTGGACGTGTGTGAATCACCGCAGACAATCACCATGCCTGGCTGGGTTAACCCAAGCTCTGGGCCAATCACGTGCACTATGCCTTGGTCCGGGTGATGCAAGTCCAGCAGTTCAATGCCGTTTTCGGCGCAGTTGGCGGCCAGCGCTTCTAGCTGTTTGCGCGAAGTTTCGCCGGCGGCGTCGTAACTGCGCACTTGGGTCGAGGTGTTGTGGTCCATGGTGGCGAAGGTTAAGTCGGGGCGACGCACCTTGCGCTTGGCCTGACGCAGGCCAGCAAAGGCCTGCGGACTGGTCACTTCGTGAATTAAATGACGATCCACAAACAACAGATCCGTGCTGCCGTTTAACGCGCCGACCACATGGCTTTGGTAAATCTTCTGATATAAGGTCTTGCCCATGCTGTGCTCCTTAAGCGGCTTGCTGGCTAACGATGGCGTTGGCGATGGCGTCACCGACGTCTTTGGTGCCAAACCTGGAATCTGGGTTGATATCGCGCGTGACGATGCCTTGTTCTAAACACTGCTCGACCGCGGCTTCAATGGCGCGCGCCGCCGCCTCTTCGCCACAGCTAAAGCGCAGCAGCAGAGCCAGCGATAGAATTTGCGCCACTGGGTTGGCAATGCCTTTGCCGGCGATGTCCGGTGCGCTACCACCGGCCGGTTCGTATAAGCCAAACCCAGCGCCGTTTAAACTGGCCGATGGCAACAAACCTAACGAGCCGGCGATAGCGGCTAATTCGTCCGATAAAATGTCGCCGAACAAGTTGTCGCATAACAACACGTCAAACTGCTGCGGTGAGCGAATGAGCTGCATCGCCGCGTTGTCGATGTACATATGCTCCAGCGTGACGCTTGGGTAGTCTTGGGCGACACGTGTGACCACTTCGCGCCACAACACGCTGGTGGCCAGCACGTTGGCTTTATCAATCGAGGTCACTTTATTCTGACGTTTGCTGGCGGCGTCAAATGCCACGCGCGCGATGCGCTCAATTTCCGCCACGCTGTAGGTTTGCGTATCAAAGGCGGCCGTGTCGCTTCTGCCTTTTTCGCCAAAATAAATACCACCGGTTAGCTCGCGCACACACAAGATGTCCATGCCTTTTGAGCTGGTGCGTGGGTGAATCGGTGATAACTCGGCAAAGGCTGGGTAAATTTTGCCTGGGCGTAAGTTGCAGAACAAATCAAAGGTTTTGCGAAGCGGCAATAACGAGGCACGTTCTGGTTGTTGCGCAGGCGGTAAGCTGGTCCATTTCGGGCCGCCGACCGAGCCAAATAAAATCGCGTCGCTGTCACGGCACAGCGCTAAGGTGCTCTCCGGTAGGGCTTCGCCGTGTGCGTCGATGGCGGCGCCACCAACTAACGCGTCTTGGGTTTGCGCGTTAAAGCCAAAACGCTGCGCGGTCACACGCAGTACTTTTAACGCTTCGGCCATCACTTCGGGGCCGATACCATCGCCGGCTAACACGGCAATTTTGTAGGTTTTCATCGTCTGTTCCACTGGTTTTTATGTTTGATCTTGGTGGCGCTGTGCCTGATATTTTTCGTGGGCAAAGCGCCGAATTTTGGGGTGCAGTTTATTTTTCACCGCCGACTAGCGCATCGCGGCGCGCTTGTTTCACCGCGTCGATGCGTTTGCTGCGTTCAATTAAATTCAGCACGTGCACATACGCCAGCACCGAGGCGCGGACTATGTCGGTGGCTAAACCGGCGCCGTGATAACGGCGGCCTTGGTGTTCGATAATGATGTCGACTTGGCCCAAGGCATTTTCACCTTCGCCTTTGGCTTGCAGGTTGTAGTCGACCATCTTGGCGTCTTCCAACTTGGCGATGCGGTGAATGGCTTGAAACGCCGCTTCGACTGGGCCATTGCCGGTGGCGGCTTCGGTGTAGGTGGTGTCGTCGACCATCAAGCCAACGGTGGCGCTCGCCACATGGCCGGTGTGGGTGCTGGAACTTAAGAACGACAACTTAAAGCGTTCGTCGTTGTCTTTTAAGTTTTCGAAAAACACCAAGGCTTCCAAGTCGTAGTCAAACACGCGGCCTTTTTGGTCGGCCAGTGCCAAGAAGGCTTGGTACACTTGGTCTAAGTCGTAATCGTCTTTGCTGTAGCCCATTTCGCTTAAGCGATGGGAAATCACAGCGCGGCCCGAACGCGAGGTCAAATTCAGTTCGTTTTGGCGAATGCCGACTTGTTCCGGCGACATGATTTCATAGGTATTTTGCGCTTTTAACACGCCATCTTGGTGAATACCGGAGCTGTGGGCAAAGGCGTTTTCGCCAACAATCGCTTTGTTGGGCTGAATTGGCATGTGGCAAATTTGGCTGACCAAATGGCTGGAACGGTAAATTTCGGTGGTTTTGATGTCGGTGTAAAAAGGCAAAAAATCACCGCGAGTTTTGATGATCATCGCCACTTCTTCCAACGAGCAGTTGCCTGCGCGCTCGCCGATGCCATTGACGGTACATTCGATTTGCCGCGCACCCGCTTGAATGGCGCTAATGGAGTTGGCGACTGCCAAGCCTAAGTCGTTGTGGCAATGCACCGAAATCCGCGCTTGGTCGATGTTCGGCACCTTGTGCATCAGCTGGCTGATGATCTGACCAAACTCGTTGGGAATGGTGTAGCCGACTGTGTCTGGAATATTGATGGTGCTGGCGCCCGCTTTGATGGCGGCTTCGACAATGCGGCACAAGTCGTCAATGGGCGTGCGGCCGGCGTCTTCACAGGAAAATTCCACGTCATCGGTGTAGCGGCGGGCATGCTGGATACAAGCGACGGCTTGTTCGGTGGCTTGCGCTAAGGTTTTACGTAATTTGTATTGCAGGTGCAGCGGCGAGGTGGCGATAAAGGTGTGAATACGGCGGCGTTCGGCGTCTTTTAACGCCTCGCCACAAGCGTCGATGTCGGCAAACACCGCGCGCGACAAGCCGCAGATGATCGGCCCTTTGACACTTTGGGCTATCGCCTGCACCGAGGCGAAATCGCCAGGCGATGACACCGGAAAACCGACTTCCATCACATCGACGTTCAAGCGAGCGATCGCATGCGCCAACTGGATTTTTTGCTTGTGACTTAAGCTGGCCCGCAGGGCTTGTTCGCCGTCCCGTAACGTGGTGTCGAAGATCCAGATTTTGTCGTTTGCGCTGCTCATATGTTGTTCCTCGTTGCTGATTTTTTCACCTGTCAGGCCTTGAGGTAACAAAAAACCCCGGCCTAAGCTCGGGGTTTTTTTGCTGGATTTTGCTTAACGCAGATTTACCAATGCACCAAACCCCGAGGTCCTTTGAGGAGCACGAGGAGGTTGAGAAGAATGGTAGCGGCGTTCAACTTGTTCATTTTTTGAATCTGTTGTTTTCTTTAGTTTTTATTTATCCAGCACCGCGATTTCAAATCGTTTCGTACTGGTGATTTTTTATTAGTACCACGGCATTTTTGCAAATGCAACAGTATAGATGGCTAAAACTTTACGAGGTTGGTCGGGGGAAGGACTAAGCGATTGATTTTATGAATAGATTTCTAGATGGCTAATTTATCGCGCCGCCGCTTTATGCTGGGCTTTTTCGAGCTGGTCTAGCAATAGGCAAGTAGCGATGCATCACTGCCGCTGAGGTGTCTTTAGCGGTGGGTGAATGGACGCGATAAGATAGCCGAGTGTGAATATGTCGAATCCCGCCGCAGACAGCAGAGTAACTATTAAACAAGTGCTTTGCACAAAGATTGAGAAGCAAAAACAGGAAGATAAATGGTGCCCGGGGCCGGACTTGAACCGGCACGGGGTTACCCCCGAGGGATTTTAAATCCCTTGTGTCTACCGATTTCACCACCCGGGCAGGATAGGACGTAGACGCTATGCGTGGGCAGGATTCTAGCGAGCCTTGTCCTTGCTGTCACTTATTTTGTGCAGCAAATTGTTGTATTTGGTTTTTATTCCATCAATTTGCTGGTTTTTAGGGCGTGTTTTATCGAATTTGACGGTGCTGCAATGGCTAGCGAGTGCTGAAATTCGCGTTGGGTCGGCGTGGCTAGTGCTGCGGATGTCAGGTTCAGTCTATGCCTGTCTCCAGCAAATCGACCTTTTACCGACAGGATTTTCTAAATTTCAACTGACCAACTGCCGACGATTCGCTAGACTACGTGGTTAAGCCGCTGTTTATCCGTCGATCCATCCTCACGATTTGTGAGTTGAATGTCCCAAATACCCTGACACCGCTGGTGTGGACGTTGCAGTAGGCTTTGTCGTCATTACTAGTTAAGGAACTGCCATGCCGTTTTATTCCGCTGAATTTATTAAAGAAATGCCAAAATCTGACCTGCATTTGCACCTCGATGGCAGTTTGCGGCTGGATTCGCTGATCGAGATGGCACGTAGCAGTAAGATCCAGTTGCCGTCGGACACAGTGCAAGGCATGCATGAGTTGGTCTTCAAAGAGCGTTATGCCAATCTAGGCGAGTATTTACACGGCTTTCAATACACCTGTGCTGTGCTGCGTGATTTAGAGCATTTAGAGCGGGCCGCATATGAACTGGCGATCGACAACCAAAACGAAGGTGTGAATTACATCGAAGTACGATTTGCGCCGCAGTTGTTGATGGACGTGTCGCGCGGTATCGATTTTGACCGCGTCATGCACACGGTGAATAACGGCTTAAAGCGGGCGATGCAAGAATACAATGCGCGGCCAGAGATCCAGCAAGGTGATAAACCGCCATTTGCGTACGGCATTATTAACTGCGCGATGCGGATGTTTTCGGGTAAAGGCTTTTCGCCGTATTACACCACTATTTTCCAATTGATGCGTGATTTTGAGCCTATGCAGGTGATCAAACTGGCAGCGATGGAGCTGGTGCGCGCGAGCGTGCGGTTACGTGATGATGAAGGCGTGCCGATTGTCGCACTGGATTTAGCCGGTCAAGAATCCGGCTATCCTGCGCATAATTTCAAAGAAGTGTATGAATATGCTCATCAACATTTCTTGCTAAAAACGCTGCATGCCGGCGAGGCGTATGGTGCGGAGTCGGTGTTTGAAGCCATCACCGAATGTTATGCCGACCGCATCGGCCATGGTTATTCGATGTTTATCCCTGAGATGATCAAAGATCCTGCCATTACCGACAAAGCGCGTTACATCCGTGAGTTAGCGTCTTACATTGCGGATAAACGCATTGCGATTGAAGTCTGCTTAACCTCAAACATTCAAACCAACCCGGCGATCACCGACATCAAACAGCATAAATTCAAAGACATGCTGGAAAATCGTATCGCCACTGTTATTTGCACCGACAACCGCTTGGTCTCTAACACCAGCGTGTCGCAAGAATATCAATTAGCACTGGAGAATTTCGACATTCCCTTAAAGCGGTTGAAAGATATGGTGGCGTATGGCTTTAAGAAAAGCTTCTTTCCAGGCAGCTATGTTGAAAAACGGCTGTATGCCAAGCAGTGTTTGGAATACTTCGATAAGGTCGCGCGCAAATACGGCTTCATTTATTAACCTGTGATCATCGGATGGTTCTGCGGCCCTGCACCTCGGCAGTGATGTTGGGCCATTGATCGCCGCAGGGGATGGTCGCCGCTGCTTTGACACAACCCAGCCTTGTTGCTGGGTTGTTTGTTTTTATCGCTTCACAGTCTCTTTTCGTTCTTTATCTTTCTTTATCGCTGTTTGTAGTAAAATGGCAACAGTGTAACCAATTGAAATATATAGTTAATTTAAGAAAGAACCTTCATGCAGCAGATCTGTCGCAAAAAAGATACACTGTAAGTTGTTGATAAATAAAGATAATATTTCTACGTCTGTTTGACTGTTGCTAATTAGCGACATCTTTTGCGGTAGCCCCAAGGTTCGATGGGGTTGGCTGGTCATTTGGCTTATAAAAATCACATATAAAACAATGGTATATGATTTATTGTGAAAGTTGGCACACAAGCTGCTTTATGTGAGTCATGCAGGTAAATAACGCAAGTGATACTCGGAGTTCCACTTCCGTTTTTTACCTGAAACCCTAGGTTCACAGTTTAGAGCCGGATGATGTAACCCGGCAACATGAGGTGCAATATGGACACATTTTTAATCGCAGCAGTCGTTTTCTTCGTGGTTAACGCGTTAGTGTTCGTCGCTTATTTACGCAAGATTGATGTCAACGGTGATGCCGTGCGCAAGTTAGAAAAAGATCAATTTACAGCCGCTTACAACCGCCAATCGACCAAAGCTCGCAAAGCTCGTTCTGCGGCTTCAACAGCGAATGCGTAATTCAACCTGTTAGTCCTAGACCGGCCCTCGGGCCGGTTTTTTTTTGCCTGCGTGTTACCAGCTGCTTGTTCGCAAGGGAAAAACCGCCATCGGACGCTAAAGTTCCAACACAGCGGTCGTAGAAATTCCGTTATGATACGACGTTCAGAACGGCAATCTCGATGATCAACACATTGCTGTGATTTTTAGCTTACAACGGTTGAGGTGTATGCATGCGAAGTCCGATCCAGCCGGCATCCTTGCGCCAGTTTATTTTGATGAGCTTTTTTTTGGCGCTGATCCCGTTGACTGTGCTGCTGTGGCAAAGTTATCGCTCGTTATCCAATATCAGTAAATATGCGGTGGCCGAAGCCGAAGCCTCGGTGGCCAGCGTCAAAGTCGCTGAAAACATGCAAAATGTGGTGGTGGATATTGAACGGGCAGTGCGGCAGTTTTCCATTCTACGCACCGAAGCGTTAAGTCAGTTGGCGCATGGCCATATGCAAAATTATCTACAGATGCTGGAAAAGGTCTGTACCGACTTAGATGCCCCTTTGTTGTGCCAAGAACAACTGCGTGATACGCGTCTGTTGCAACGCAATTTTGAACAAAGCAGCAACGATGAATTATCGCCAGTGCTGTTGCAGCTGCGCCAACAACAGTTACAACTGACCGAGCAAATATGGCAGCGCTTAGAACAGCGGCTGCAGAATCAACAAAGTTTTGTCGTTGACGCGCAAAGCCAGTTGGCGTGGCAAACCGTGGCGCTGGTGGTGATGACACTGTTTTTAGTGTTATGGGCGTCTGCGCGAATCGCATCGCCTATCAAACAGTTGGATACGATGATCCGTGCCATTGGCCAAGCCAGCCATCATTTCCCGCAAGATAAAGTGCATGGTCCGATTGAGCTGACGGAACTCGGTGAGCAACTGCGCTGGCTGGCGCAACGGCTGCAACAGTTGGAAGCGTTGCGATTGATTTTGCTGCGGCACGCGTCACATGAGCTCAAAACGCCGTTATCCAGTATTCGCGAAGGTTGTGCCTTATTGACTGAACAACTGGTGGGGCCGCTAAATCCACAGCAAATGGAAGTGGTGTCACTACTTAATGGCAGTGCCGATCGACTCAGTCAGTTAACGGAACAGCTGTTGGATTACAACCGGTTATTACAGCAAGCTAAACCGGAATTTGCTTGGCAGGACAGCCAGCAGTTATTTGCCAGTTGTTTTTCCGACCATGCCCTGTCGCTGCAACAACGTCAGCAATACATCAAACTGGATTGCCAAGTGCCGCGTATTTACACCGATGCCATGTTGTTTCGTCGCATCATGGACAATTTAATCAACAACGCACAAGCATATGGCGGGCAGGGCAGCCCCGTTTGGGTTATATTGCGCCAACATGAATCCTTTCTGTTGTTGGATGTTGCCAACAACGGCACGCCGATCCCGCCGGAGCTGCGCGCCAAATTGTTTGAACCCTTTACCCGTGGTAAAACACCACGATTTGATGCGGTCCAAGGTTCAGGCCTTGGCTTATCCATTGTGTCGGACTGCGCTCGCTTGTTGGGCGGTATGGCCGAAATTGTCGACGTGAATTACGCCGATGTGTGTATCCGCATCCGTTTACCGATTGCTGAGGACGCTGCATGAGACTCGTGATTGTGGCTGGTATCGCTGTGCTGGTGTCTGCTTGTGCAGGCAATTCAGGGCCGTTACCTGTCATTTTAAAACCCAAACCTGAACCGACCAAAGTGGTTGAGATCCCCAAACTCCCGGTGGAGCCGGCCAAGCCAGTACTGGCCATTGCCGATGACGCCAGCACCTTGCAAGCGTGGCAAGCCTATCGTTTAGAGTTACTGCAATATTCAGCTGCGCAGCGCGAGTCGCTGGCAAAAACGCTTGGTAAAACAGACACCACCGTGGCCTCCTTGCAAAGCATGTTGTTGCGACTTCATCCTGAGGCTAGCTACACGGTGCGTTTTAAAGCGCAAAATCAGCTGACCGAACTGTTGCCAAAGTTACCTGCCGGTTTGGCTGCTTTGTTACGTTGGGATTTGGCCTATAACCAGCGGTTGTTGGAGTCGGAGTCTGCGGTCAAAGCTTTAACCCGCCTTAACAGCCAACAAGACGACAACCTCGAAAAGCTGCAAAAGCAAAATGAGGATCTGCAAAAGAAAATTGAAGCCTTAACCCAAATTGAAGCCAAGTTAGGCTCAGGTGGGGGTTAACATGCCGGGCAATAACGCACGTCTGTTGTTGGTCGATGATGACCCCAGTTTATTGCGCTTGATGACACTGCGTCTTGAAGGTGAGGGTTATCAAGTCATTTCAGCCGATTGTGCCGAAACGGCGCTAACCTTGTTGGCCAAACAACCGGTGGATGTGGTGCTTAGTGACTTGCGCATGCCTGGTCTTGATGGCATGGCGTTATTTGATGAGATCGCCAAACGCAGCCCAGGCTTGCCGGTCGTTCTGATGACCGCCCATGGTTCTATTCCTGAAGCGGTGGCGGCGACGCAACGCGGCGTGTTTGGCTTTCTGACCAAACCGCTGAACAACCAAGAGCTGCGGGATATTTTACAAAAAGCGGTGCATTCATCGCATGTGCCCAGCAAAGACGAATGGCGACAAGCGATTGTCACGCGTAGCAAAAGCATGGAGTCGGTGCTGGAGCAAGCCTATCGCGTGGCGCAGCGCGACGTCAGTGTGCTGATCACTGGCGCTAGCGGCACCGGCAAAGAGCTGCTGGCCAATGCCATTCACCAAGCCAGCCCTCGGGCTCGCCGCGCTTTTGTCGCGATTAACTGTGGCGCGTTGCCAGAGCATTTGCTGGAGTCTGAACTGTTTGGTCATGCCAAAGGTGCGTTTACCGGCGCCGTGACTGAGCATGCCGGTTTGTTCCGAGAAGCCGACGGTGGCACCTTGTTTCTGGATGAAATTGGCGATATGCCGATGCCGCTGCAAGTTAAACTGCTGCGCGCACTGCAAGAACGACAAATTCGCCCCGTCGGTAGCGCCAAATCCATTCCGATTGATGTCCGCGTTATTTCGGCCACTCATCGCGATTTAAAACAAGCGATGCAAGAACAAAGCTTCCGTGAAGACTTGTATTACCGCCTAAATGTGGTGAATTTACAGTTACCCAGCTTGCGGGAGCGTGCGGAGGACATTCCTTTATTGGCCCGTCATGTGCTGCAACAAAGTGGCGAGCGACATGGCGTGCAAGTGACGCGATTCTCGGAAGACGCGATGCAAGCGCTGGTGACGGCGCCATGGCCAGGCAATGTGCGCCAGCTGGTCAACGTGGTCGAACAATGCGTCGCCCTGACCAATAGCCCGGTGCTGAGCTTAGCCTTGGTGCAACAAGCCTTAGCCCAAAACCGTGGTTTTTGGCCGACCTTAAGCGAGGCGCGTGATCAGTTCGAACGGCAATATTTGGTGCGAGTGTTAAAAATGGCCGAAGGCAATGTCACGCGCGCTGCCGAGCTGGCTGGCCGTAACCGGACAGATTTCCATAAACTTCTGAAAAAACATGAATTAAACGCGGCGCAAGTGTCTGAACAAGACGACGCGGCCGACTAAACTCGACGAGACTATCGATGCACGACAATTTTGATGTAGAACCTGAAGTTCTCAAAGCCAAGCTAACTGCGGAAACCGCCAAAATCGATTGGGCCTCCCTGCAACGTTTTTATGCCTCGGGCGTGCTGGTGCTGGTGCATGGCTCGTTGGATTTAATTGAAGTGGCGTATGCGTTTGCCGTGGATGATAAAAGCCAAGTTGGGCCTTGGATCCAGCAGCAACACGTGGAACGTGTCAGCGACGACATCGCCACCCAGTGGGCAACCAGCCAGCCTGATCTGTGGGCTGTGGTGGTTTCGCCTTGGGTGTTAGTGCAATTACCAAAACAACACTGAGCGCCTTATGCTGACCTTAAATTTGCCGCAGGATCTGCAAGCGCTGCGCGACGAGTTCGCCGTGGATAACCGAATCAATATTGCCTCGATTTGGCATCCTGCATCCTGTGATCTGCTCGAGCAAACGCTGCGCCAACAAACGCAGTTTGATCATGCCATCGTCAATGAAGGCAAAGCCTTATCCATCCCTGACCAGGTGCTGCGCGAGCTGCCTGCTGCGGAGAAACAACGTATTCAGCAGCAACTGTGGCAAGGCGCGGCCGATGGGTTTGGGTTTTATTACGGCACGCATCGGATCGATCGGCCACAGCCCTCACCGACGACCCCGCCGTTACTGCAGCAAGTGCATCAATTACTAAATAGCGATGCAGTGCTTGCGGCGGTGCGGCAGATCAGTGGGTTTGACGATATTTGCTATGCGTCCGCCCAAGCCACCCGTTATAGCAGCGGCCATTTTCTGACTCGGCATAGCGATGTGGTGGCACAAGAAGGTCGACGAGTCGCGTATGTGTTTGGATTTACAAAAGAATGGCACCCAGACTGGGGTGGTTTATTGCAATTTTTTAGCGAGGACGGTCAGAGCAAAGACAGCTGGACGCCCACCTTTAATAATCTTGCCATGTTTGATGTGCGCCACCCGCACTCCGTAACCTACATCACGCCTTTTGCCAAAGCGTCGCGCTACTCCATTACCGGCTGGTTTCGAGCCAATCCGCCGGCGTGAACTGGCCAAGTAACGACTCGAATTGCAGGGTTAAAAAAGAGGGGAGCTTAGGCTCCCCTTAAAATTTACTGCAGAACAGACTAAACAGTAACGCCGTGATGAACAGGTTACTCACTACCGTGGAGATGCCTCCTTTCCAATACACCGGGCAAGTTCGATGTCGTCATCCTTGACTGAAACTACTGTAGCGTGATTTTTATTTAAATGCAAACAATTCTCATTTAGAATTTATCGCTATGGTCGCAATCGCTGCAAAGGAGTCATCTGATGGTATGGATAGTGTTGTTTATTATGTTGCCAGCCTTGCTATACAGTGCTATCGATTATGCATTGTTTCGAAAAACGGATTGGCGCAGTGTCCTCACGAGTACCGCCTTGTTGCTGCTCTGTGGAGGGTGGACGTTAAGTTTTGCCTTAATTACACCGCGAGTCAGTTAAAATTCAGCTTGAACGGATTATTTGTAAGAAAATTACTTGCATTTATCTTTCGCGCAAATAAAATATCTTTCGAATCGAAACATACTTCGAAATACAAGCAGCTGGAGCCGCCTGATGAACAAACGCAACACCCAACAACGCCGCCGCGCTATTCTCGATTTACTCGATGCGCAAGGTGAAGTCAGTGTTGATGAGTTGGCGCAGCGTTTTGATACCTCTGAAGTGACCATTCGTAAAGATTTAACGGCGCTTGAAGACAACGGTTTGTTGCTTCGTCGTTACGGCGGCGCCGTGCAGTTGCCGCACGAATTAATCCATGATCACGCCCCAGAACGCATCTCCCAGCGCAAACAAGCCTTGGCAAAAGCCGCGGCGGGCTTGATAAAAGACCACTACCGCATCATCTTAGATAGTGGGAGCACCACAGCAGCCTTGTTGCCAGAGTTATCGGCGAAACAAGGCTTAGTGGTGATGACGAATTCGTTATACATCGCCAACAGCTTGCGCGAGTTGGAAAACGAACCGAAATTGTTGATGACCGGCGGCAGCTGGGACGCACAATCCGAATCGTTTCAGGGCCAATTGGCCGAGCAAGTGCTGCGCGCGTATGACTTTGACCAGCTATTTATCGGCGCCGATGGCATCGATTTGCAGCGCGGCACCACCACCTTTAACGAACTCACCAGCTTAAGCCGCGTGATGGCTGAAGTGGCGCGTGAAGTGGTGGTGATGGTCGAATCTGAGAAGATCGGCCGTAAAATCCATAATTTAGAACTACCGTGGACGATGATAAAAATATTGGTAACCGACGATCAGTTACCCGACACGGCAAAACAGCAAATAGAACAGCACGGCGTCAAAGTGATTTGCGCCAGCGTGCATGAACAAACAACGACGGAGTAAATATGTGTGGAATCGTAGGCGCAGTCGCGCAGCGTGACGTGGTCGATATTCTGGTTGAAGGCTTACGTCGCCTTGAATACCGTGGCTATGACTCAGCCGGTGTCGCGCTGTTGGCAGGCCCAGGTGAGTACAGCCGCGTGCGTCGCGTTGGTAAAGTCAAAGAATTAGCCGACGCTATCAAGCAAACACCAACCCCAGGCGGCACCGGTATTGCGCACACCCGTTGGGCAACTCACGGCGAACCGTCTGAGCGTAACGCGCATCCACACGTGTCTGATCGCATTTCTGTGGTGCACAACGGCATCATCGAAAACCACGGCCCGCTGCGTGAAATGTTAAAAGGCAAAGGCTATGTGTTTAATTCAGACACTGACACCGAAGTCATCGCGCATTTAGTTGAAGAAGAATTTAAAGCGTCAGGTTCACTGCTCAACGCCGTGCAAAACGCTGTTAAACAATTCTCAGGTGCCTACGGCACTGTGTTGATGGACAAACAAGACCCAAGCCGTTTAGTGGTAGCGCGTTCAGGCAGCCCGTTGGTGATTGGTTTTGGTATTGGTGAAAACTTTATCGCGTCAGACCAATTAGCGCTGTTGCCAGTCACGCGCCGTTTTATGTTTTTAGAAGAAGGCGATGTAGCCGAAATTACTCGCCATAGCGTGAGCGTCTATGACCGTCACGGCAACCCAGTTGAGCGTACCATCACCGAATCGACCGTCAGCTACGACGCCGGTGACAAAGGCCAATACCGCCATTTTATGCTCAAAGAAATCTACGAACAGCCACACGCGATTTTAAACACGCTGGAAGGCCGTTTAGGCAATGAATCCGTGCTGGATGAAACCTTCGGTAACGGCGCTGCCGAGCTGTTTAAGAAAGTCCGTCACGTGCAAATCGTTGCGTGTGGTACCTCGTATCACTCAGGCATGGTTGCCCGTTATTGGTTAGAGTCGCTGGGCGGCATTTCCTGTAACGTCGAAATCGCCTCAGAGTTCCGTTATCGTAAATCGTTCGTCCAACCAGGTTCATTGTTAGTCAGCATTTCGCAATCGGGCGAAACCGCCGACACCTTAGCTGCCCTTCGTTTAGCCAAAGAAAACGGCTATATCGGTAGCTTAACCATTTGTAACGTTGCTGGCTCATCGCTGGTGCGTGAATCTGACCTGGCGTTCATGACGCGTGCTGGCGCAGAAATTGGTGTGGCATCCACCAAAGCTTTCACTACACAGCTGGTTGGTTTAGCAATGTTGACGCTGGCGATTGGTAAGTACAATGGCCTGACCGCTGCTCAGCAGCAGGAAATGGTTGAGGCGCTGAAATCACTGCCAGCCAAACTGGAAGCAACGCTGGCGATGGCGCCAAGCATCGAAGCCTTGGCCACCGAGTTTGCTGACAAGCATCACTCGTTGTTCTTAGGGCGTGGCGATCAATACCCAATCGCTATGGAAGGTGCGCTGAAATTAAAAGAAATCTCCTACATTCACGCCGAAGCCTATGCCGCGGGTGAGTTAAAACACGGCCCATTGGCGCTGATTGACGCTGACATGCCGATCATCGTGGTAGCGCCGAACAACGACTTGCTGGAAAAATTACAATCCAACGTTGAAGAAGTGCGCGCCCGTGGCGGTATCCTGTACGTGTTCGCCGACCAAGACGCACACTTTAAATCAGACGCCACCCAACGCGTGTTAAACGTGCCACACGTGCACCCGCTGATCGCACCAATCGTCTACACAGTGCCGCTGCAACTGTTGAGCTACTACGTCGCCATCATCAAAGGCACCGACGTCGACCAGCCACGCAACCTGGCGAAGTCAGTTACTGTGGAATAACCAACATCCTTGTGATGTGGAACTGAAAAATCCGGCCAAGTGCCGGATTTTTTTATGCAATGCCACCTCTGGTGTGCGCGGTTGGAGGCATGCTCTAACAGCTGCAGCGTGTACCCATGCCAAAGCTAGTCACTCTGGTCAGCGCTCGTCTGTTAACACCGACACTGGATTGGACAGCAAAGGCCATACTTCTGGGCCATCGGCTATGGCGTCCGCGGGAAATAAAGGGTTGTGTAATTTCAACACACGACGTTTATGCAGTTTCAGCGCCGCAATATCTTCGGCGAAATACTTGGCAAACAATTGGTCAAAGCGACCGTCGGCCAAGGCTTGGGCTAAACCATGCTGCAGCGCGATAGCCAGCGACTCATTATCTTTGGCGACGTAAAAATAGGTGGCGGTGGGGTAATACAACAGGATGTAAGGGTCGACCGCCAAGTTTAATTGCGGGCGTCGTTGCATTTCTTGGCGTGCTTCAACCACGGATAAAGGCAAATAATCGATGCGGCCTTTATCCAGCATCTGGTACAAATTATCCGCATAGGTTGCCGTTTCCACGTGAAGCTGATTGGCTTCAAGCACGGTACGGTCGCTCCAGCTAGCGAGTTGTCCGGCCCGAAAATTGGTCAAGCGTTGCAAACTATGCAAGCTTTTAAACATCTCAAGCTTGTCGGCCTGAACTAAGGCCACTCGGTAACCATTCAAACCCCGCAATATCGAAAAGGGCACGGCCCGATAGTTGCTCATACGCTCTTTTGATGCACTGCCAAACATGATGTCGATGCCTTGCCGAGCGTTCATAACATCAAAAGCACGTTGTTTCGGAATATCAAGCCCGGATGCATGTAACGAAAAGGCGTGGCGTTGTGAATAGCTTAATGCCAGTGTCATCAGTTCGACGTAAAAATCAGTCCGCTGGTTGCCGGCGTAATACACCGGTATCGCACCCTGTGGTGCAGCAGCCAGCGGTAGCGCCGCAGACAGCATTAGCAAGAGTGTTGTTGTCTTCACTGCGCGCAACCTCGGCCATCGCCAGCTGCGCGGTTGAAGGCATTGAAAGCAGCGAGCTGCGAGGGACGTCTGTAAAACCTGAATCATAAAGCCTTGTTGCATACTGCTGAACTGCCCTGTGCTTAGGCCGATTATGTCCAATCACAACGGTGCTGGCTAGCTGTGTTCCGTCACCAATTGGCGTAAATAGTCACCATAAGGTGTTTTGCCATAAAAATCGGCACGTTGTTGAAGCTGTGATAAATCCAGCCAACCGTGCTGCCAAGCGATTTCTTCGAGGCAGGCAATTTTCAAGCCTTGGCGATGCTCGATGGTTTGCACAAACAAACTCGCTTCAAGCAGTGATTCGGGGGTTCCCGTATCCAGCCAGGCAAAACCACGACCCAGTTTCTCGACGGTCAGTGTTTGCTCCGCCAAATACAAGTTGTTCAAGTCGGTGATTTCAAGCTCACCCCGAGCAGAAGGGATTAAGGTTTTAGCCTTGGCCACCGCGCTGTTATCAAAGCAGTACAAGCCAGTTACGGCAAAGGGGGATGGTGGTTGCGCGGGTTTCTCGACAATTGCGGCGGGATTGCCTGCGGCATCAAACGCCACCACCCCGTAACGTTGTGGATTGTGAACTTGGCAAGCAAAGAGGGTCGCGCCTTGCGAGCGACCGCTGGCGCGTTGCAGTGCCTCGCGAAAATGAGCCCCATAAAAAAAGTTATCACCCAACACCAAGGTCACCGCGTCGTCACCAAGAAATTGTTCGCCCAATAACAAGGCTTGGGCAATTCCATCGGGATGTTGCTGCAACTGATAACTGATACGGATACCAAACGCGCTGCCATCCCCAAACACCCGTCGAAATGACGCTTCATCTTGTGGCGCACAAATCAACAAGATGTCTTGGATCCCTGCCAACATCAGTACTGACAGCGGATAAAAAATCATCGGTTTGTCGTACACCGGCAACAGCTGTTTACTGACCCCCAGGGTCAGAGGAAATAGCCGACTGCCAGTGCCACCTGCAAGTACGATCCCTTTCATGCAGTCACCTTGGCTTGTGCTAGATAAAATTGCACCGTCTGTTGCAAGCCCTGTTGCCAAGAGGTGTGAGCCTGCCAACCCAGATTGGTTAACTTAGAGCAATCCAAGGCATAGCGCCGATCATGGCCGGCACGGTCGGTGACATGTTGGATTAATTGGCTAAATGAGCAAATGCCCTGCGGTTTGTTGGGGATGGCGTGGTCAAGTTCTTGGCAGAGTTGCTGCACTAAGGCTAAGTTGGTCAGGGACTTAGTCCCGCCAATGTTGTAGCGCTCACCTGATGGCGCGTGCTTGCTTATATAAAGAAGAGCATCGACATGGTCCTCAACATACAGCCAATCCCGTTGTTGCAAGCCATCACCATAAATAGGTAATGGCTCACCCGCGAGCGCTTTGCTAATCAGCAGCGGAATTAACTTTTCTGGATATTGCCAAGGGCCATAGTTATTACTGCAATGGCTCATCAAGGTGGGCAAGCCATAGGTGCGCTGCCATGCATGCACTAAATGATCGCTACCTGCTTTAGCAGCAGAATAAGGGCTGCTCGGCGCATAACGATGGAGTTCCGTGGCCGGCAATGATTCATCGGCCAGATCGCCATAAACTTCGTCGGTCGATACATGGAAAAAACGAAAGGCAGCAGCGTTCTCCTCTGGCAGCGCTTGCCAATAAGCCCGAACAGCTTCTAGTAAATGAAAGGTTCCAACCACGTTGCTGTGGATAAAGGCACTAGGCCCCGCAATGGAGCGATCAACATGGGTTTCTGCCGCCAGATGAAATACCAAGTCCGGCTGAAAGTTGCTTAGCGTTTGACGCAAGAGCGCTTCATCACAAATATCGCCTTGCACACATTGATAGTTGGGATGCTGTTCTACCGTGGCGAGAGCCAAAGGATGCGCCGCGTAGGTCAATTTATCAAAGTTCAGCACTTGATGGTTTGGAACTAAACGACGCACCAAGGCGGAGCCAATAAAACCGGCACCGCCGGTAACGAGGATCTTTTGCATGTGAATAGCTTTATTAGATGAAGTCATGCCCGAATAGCCTATTGTACGCGCCGAATATCGAACACACCTAATGTCAGATGCAGTGATCCAGCCTAACCCTCTGCAAGAACCTGAATAATCGACCAGAAAACCAGCAAAAACGGCGGTTTTGGCCAAAAAACAACCGAACGAACATCAAAGTGTCATAAAGATCTTGCGATCATTTTTAGCTTCCCTATAATGCGCTCCATCGACAGCGATGACCGGTAGCGAA
>JACCDZ010471307.1_pt1 | contig 91731 bp, 92 predicted proteins | sample 7449551 | NCBI WGS metagenome assembly JACCDZ01 (sample SAMN15323452, study PRJNA562643) | freshwater metagenome | isolation source: river surface water | place: USA:Blue River Watershed | collected 2017-08-18
AAAGAGAAAATACAGTAAAAAGAGAAAATACAGTAAAAAGAGAAAATACAGTAAAAAGAGAAAATACAGTAAAAAGAGAAAATACAGTAAAAAGAGAAAATACAGTAAAAAGAGAAAACACTATAAAAAAGAAAAACTAAGAAAGCAAAAGGAAAGCGTTAAATTTATTATTTTACCTAATCATTTTTGTATATACGTGTTTCATGGATTCCGTGAAATTTGCACCGCCGCAAAATGTGCCATATCTTAACCGTTGGACCAATTCCATTGCATCCTTTACATTAAACCCGCAGTACTGTACTAAATAACATACTATTATTGTTGGACTCCTTTGCTGACCCATCGCGCAGTGTACCATAACGCGTTTATTTTCTTGTAACGCAGTATGTATTTTGTTTAACACCTGTGTTTGATCCAACAACTTGATTAGGCGTTGATTTTCCTCTTTCCTATCTAAAAACTTCAAATATAGTATGGATTCTGTGAGACAAGCGTCATCTTTATATGAACAACTAATTTCGGGACAACAATTTACTATAAGATTAAAGGTAGATGCGGGTGTTTCATACACAAATCCTGCGTCCCCTAAATACAATCCGGGTATTATTTCACTATAATGTGTGTGCGACATATTATAGTAATTACTATGGATTTGTTTGCATGGATTTATTTGCACTATATATTTGTATAAATTAGCGGTACTAACATTTCTTTTTTATTGGTGCCGATAGTAATTGCGATGGGTTTTGTATCATATGATGTAGGATTCCGATTCAATAATTTGGTGACATAATCTACAGACTGGAGTTCTTTTATTAGATCCTCGATAGTGGCATAACCTTCAAATACACATAGTAATCCTGTTTTATTTGGGGCATAATTGGCCTCGCCGATACTATATTGGCGTATATTGAGACGACCTATGACTTCGTTAAATAAAACGCGGTTTATGAAAAAAACGGTTATGTTCATTGATGGTTTTAGTATTGTATATAAATATATTTGTTTATATGCAATTTGTTGGGTTATTTATTATTGGGATGATTTTGTTTTAAGATATTTAAGTAATTCTGTAATGGCAGTATTTGCTGCATTTATATAAATCTTTGTAGATTCATCAATTTCTCGTTTTGGTTCACTAAGTAATTGTATACCAATTGTGTGATGTATTAGTAGTAAATTTAATTTAATATAATCTAATGTGTAAATAAAATAATTATATGTTTTTTCGTATTTATATTCAGAAAAACAGTTTTTATCATATTCTAAATTTTTTAAATTTTCAAAAACATTGTCAATTATAATCATAACATTTACATTATTTTTTGACGAATTAATACTTTTAAATAAGTTTTGAATATCCTTTAAAATTTTTATAATATTTAATAAACAACTATTAGTAATAATTTCAGGGGTAGGTTCCGGTGCAGGTGCAACTTGAGTTGTTTGTTGCTCAGTAGCAACTTTATTGTTAAATGGGTTTTTTCTTTTTAACCAATCCCCAATCATTCCCCCATTCTTCATAGTCCTACGAACATGTCGTTTTTAACCCCGACGAGTCTTCTTATTCTGCTTCTGTTTCCGCGTTTTCGGCATTTTACTATAATAATAGTGCATAAATATTATTACAGTAAGTCTTCCTAATTCTTCTTTTTATTCCATTCCGCCCATGTCAATTTCTTCGGCTCCACAAATTTCTTATCCTCAACACCATTTGCCGCATCCAACTTTTCTCCGCGCTTAATGGCACTATCCACATACATATCTCTTAAAATCGTCCCAATTTTCACCGACGCCTCAAACTGATCTATTTGACCCTCCTCTATTTGCTTCAACATTTTCACAAAATCCACCATCATATGTAAATTCAACTCATCATTTACTACTTTATTAAAAATATCAGTGTAATTCGCATACAAAAATGGACACGATGTCTGACATAAATGTTTGAATTTTTCTTCTTCAACTATTTTCATTTTTCCATGAGTTTTTTTTAACTCGCATATTTTTGCAATGTCCAACAAAATATCCTCACTATGTTTAAGTTGACGGATTTTGTCGGTGTTATTCACATAATCGTCGCTAGACATTAGCGACTGCATATTAAGCCCTTGTGTAAATGATGTCATGCCTGCTGTAATATATAATATATATTAGTTGTTTATTCTGTATACTGTTTAAGCGTATTAGTATTAATAAGTTTTACGCAACTGAGAAGCGTATTAGTATTAATAACGATAGATTGCCTTTGTTATTAATTACAATGCAACTATTAAGCATAAAACACCCAAAAATAAATAGTGATTTATATTAACTAATCATGTCAGAAACCACTAAATCCGCATCATTTGCAGATGAGCCATTTGTATTCGATTTGGCAATTCAAGATTCATTATGGTCAAAAACAGTATTTATAATGGCAATTTCAGCCTATATTGGTCTCGGTTATTTCGTATCTTCTAAATTTTTGCGTCTTAGTGATAGTGAAACTACATTTTGTAATCCCGACTCTATTACATTCATGTGGATGTATGCATGGCTATTTGGCAAATCCGCCAAAGACGAAATTAATAAGTGTTTAAAAAAAGATAATAATGTGGTAGTGCACACCATTCAGGACCCATTGGTGCAGCTTATTAATGAAAAGAAAAAAGAAATCGACGCAAAAATGAAGGTCTTAGATTCCAATTATGCAATTTTAGAAGATACATATAATAAATCCGAAGGCAAGACCAACAATTTAGCCATCGCGCTGGAAAATAATATTTTAGCAGTGAAAGAGGCAATTCAAAAAATAGTGGCTGCATTTGTTATTCGCAACCATATGAATGACGGTGCCATTGCAGTAAATAAAAAGCTGAGTAATCATGACACACTATTTACAAAGGCACTCGAACGCATCACGTCGAATAAGGCAGATATAGTAAAAACAGAAACAGCCGCATCTACTGCGAAAAAAGCGGCCAACTCCGTTTTAAAAGCCGTTGGTATCAATAAAAAAGCACAAAGCAATATAAAAAAAGCATTTACTATTAAAAAGAAATAAAAAATGGAAAACTAATACGTTTTCACAAATGTAAACACACTATATATGTAAATGCCGGCTGCATCATATTACAATTTAAATAAAACCTACATTTTCACAACAGTGCTAATAGTATTTGCAATAGTAATGTATTTATTGAGATCGCATGCACGGGTTCACTATAAGTTAGTAGACGCGAATAATAGTACATGTAATGATCCGGTTGCCATGTATTTTAACAAAAAATTGGGTCGTAAATGTTATGTGGATCGAATGTCACACATTAATAATGATGTCACTGGTGATGTGACGACTATTTTAGGTGGTATTACGTCGGCGATGGATACTCTGACGAATAATATGCAGGGACTGACGCGAAAATATGACGACCGGATGACGGCCGCGCGCGAGGCAGAACAACAGTTGTTGGCAAATAAACAGGCGGCTATTGGGGATTTAGTTGATGTGGTGAATAAAATCAAAGACTTGTCGGCGGAGACTACTGGCGGAATTCAGGCGCTCAAATACGAATATATGGTTAAGTTGAAAGCGAATGTTCGGAACTTGACTGGCATTGCGAATACTATAGTGCAAAAGTTGACGTCAAGTGTTTATACACCGAATTATAAATATACTCGGGCGAAATATGCAAATGGCTATGATAAAATACGAAAATATTTAAATCGACTGATTAAAGATGAGATTATAGTACCGGAGGATGTTAAAGATAATAATGGCGATTTGATGATGAATTTGACGGACGAAGCTCGAAAAGGCAAAAAGATGTGAACATGATGGGTGATTGACTATTTATGAATTTAGGACAACTTTTACAACACATATAATTTTTATGAATTTTAATATTTATAAAAATACAAAACACAAAACAAAAAAATAATAGCACTCCGAGCCATTAACGCAGTTAATGGCGAGGTAAAGGAGGGATCCTAAGGAAACCTTTGGTTTCCTTAAAATGTATATGTCTATTATATATTTTACAATGGCTTATTCGTCGCGTATGGAATTTTTTGTAATTTGTTTTTTAGCAATTGTTTTGATTATGGTGGCAATGTATTTTGGTGCTGGACCTGTTAGTGGTGCTTCTTCTATGTCAAAGTTGAGCGGCGAGCCATATGAAGGATTTACCGATGCGATGAAATATTTTTCCGATAGAGAAGGAGAAGAAACGGAAGAGAAAAAGGAAGGGTTTGCTTTACCGAAATTAAATGATGCAACTAAACAATATCAAAGCACAGGTGGTGTAAAAAATGTTAGTGGTACCCCTGTTCCTGCTACTGTTACCAGAAATGGATTTAAAGACATTGGTCCCTATAAACCTCAAGAAAATGGTATCAAAGTCGAAGGATTTGCCGGTTTACAAAGCGGCCCTCTTAATGAAAGTGCAGGTTTAATGTCTTTTTTAAGAGATAATGAAGCGAGTCCTACATGCCCTGGTTATGGATACACCAAATCTACCGGCAATATTTGCATGTCTCCTGAGGATATTAGACTATTAACTACTCGTGGTGGCAATGCCACTGGTCGTTAAATAAGGGGGCGACGTTTACAAATTTGTTATTTATAAAATACAAAATAAATAACAACACTATTACGTCACTATCACATTTTTATTGTGAAGTTCACTATATTTAAATACTTCATACACTAAATCCACATAGCGATCTTTATTCGAATTATTTTCCCAAATAAGGTCAAACAGACCGCATATATGATGCGATTCAGCTGGACTATAATATGTTTCACTATCGCCTTTATTACACAATTCATACAGACCACATAAACCTAAATGTATGAGTGCATTTTGCAGGCGTTCATCTAACAAATCGATAAATTTGCAATCATCATATTTTGTATCAAAATAGTGTTTAATATAATCGACGTGGGGTTGTAGGTCGGGCTCTACCTTGGTCAAGCGAAAAACATATGATTTTGTTGCGCGAATTACATCGAGTCGAAATACATGCCAGTGGCTGTATCCGGTGTTGAAGTTTTTAGACCCACAGTCGAGGTCAATTCCCATGTTTTAATTAGATATAAAAGATGGTTTTATACTATTTAATAGTGTATACTATTAATCGATTTTTAGTTTATATTTTGGTATAATAAATTTTTTGTCAAATTTCTTATCTTTTAATGCTTCTTGTTTTTCTTTCATAAATTTTGTTCTTAATTCTAAAACATAATTACACCAAATCAAATCGTCGTCTTTTATACAAATATATTTAATACCATTATCACAAATTCTTTTAGATTGTGTTATATATTTATGACAATTATAACAAATAGGCATGTTTATAATATTTTATGAAATTGTTTATATTTCTGTTTATAAATTTGTTATATAAAAAATTACTATCGGGACCATTTTTAAAAAAGGTCTGATAGTGAATTATCAAAAATTAATGTAATATATATATATGTCGCTATTTAATATTGATTCTGAATATACAATTCAACTAGTAAATGTTGAAAATACACATATAAAAATTGTTGGACTATCTCCAAATAACAAATATTTAATAGTTTCTTATTGGAGTGTATTTAATAATTCAACAATATTAATATTTGATTTAGAAACATTAGAACTGTATTTTAAACAAGATTTTAAATATGAAAAAATAATTAGCTATTTTAATGATGACGATATTTATTTAGTTTATACAAATATATTAAATAATAGATCATTAAATACAAACGTAGAAAAAGTGTCATTAATTCCAAATTCAAATAAATTTACAACAACTGTATTATTTGAAAAACGTATATCAAAAAAATCTTTTGACAATATTACAGATTTAGGTACTATTCAAAATTTAATAATATCACCAAATAATAAATTTATTGTAATTCAATATGATTATTTTAATACTGACATGGAAACTATTCCACAATTTTATATTTTATACATAAATGATAATATAATTAATGAAATTGGGCATATTAATGTTGAATCTGTTTATAAAAAATTTTTTCCAAATTCAGATTTTAGTTTTTTATATAATTTTAACAATTCAATAACATTTTCAAGAGATGGACAATATTTATATTTTATTCCCGGAACCAAAATTAAATTAGATTTAAATGAAATAGTAGACCAAGAAAATAATGGATATCGTATGAATGATATAGATATTCAAAAATATATAACATATCCATTATCTAATAAGTTAATAAATCGAAATATTAATCCAAAAGACCCAGAATTATTTGGTTATATAATGGATATTGGAAAACCCAATATTTATGTGTATGATTATATTGGAGTTATTTTTGGGTCTAACCGACAAATTTACAATAATAATATAATAATATATAACACAAGTAATAATGTTAAAATTGTAGAACATAAGATTGAAAGTCATAATACGCCAAACGAAATGCAAATATTGCCAGGGAAACTTGGCAAATTCGGTGCAACTCATTATTTGATAAATGCACTTAGTCGAGCAAGTGGTAGATCAGCCAAAGATACCACAACCACATCATTGCCTGTCAAAATAAAATCTAAACGCAGGCATTATAAAAACAATAAAACTCGTAAAAATAGTTACAAATCAAAACCCGCAGATGTATTACACGATATGGAAGCAATAGAAATGTTGAATGAATTTGAAGAAAATGGTAAAATTTCAGTATTAATGAATAATGGTAACATATTATTTTATTCAGGAACGACAAACAATGAATTGTTACAAACACTTGATGAATTTCAGCACAAATCAATGATATTTTCAAATGATGGTAAAATATGTTATGCTTATCGTAATAATCCTCATTCAATAATTAAATATGTTTGTTCGTAATTTTATTATACATTTAAAACGCAAAAATGGCTACATATGCTTAATAAATAATTTGTATTTGTTAGGTTGCAAAAATTAAAGTAGATATAATGTTGGGTTTTGTTGCACTTCGCTTGCCTGCTTATAAAAATTACTATTAGAGTCATTTTCAAAAACAGGTCTGATAGTAAATAATCAAACAGTAATATTAATATTGTATGAATTAAGCAAATTTCATACAATAATATTGGCACTCCGAGTGAATGGTTTACCATTCGCGAGGTAAGGGAAGGATCCAAAGGAAACCGTAGGTTTCCTTTAAACGTAGAGAGAATACAAAACACTTTGATTCATAGTATCCTCAATTTTAACCAAGCTATCCACATCTTTTTTCGTCAACACATGTGGAAACGTAATTTTCAATCCCATTTCCTTATTAAACAATTCAGTTCCAGACTTCACCAACCTATACAAATTCAGTTTTGTATGAATAATCTCCAAACATCGTTTCAAATTACGCACACCTGATTCCCCTTTAGCCTGATTACTAATAATATGCGCCAACACCTCATCAGTAATTACTATATCTCCTTCTTGAAAACCGACTTGTTCTCTTATTTTTGGCAACATATAATTACGCGCAATAATCTGTTTCTCTTTCAAATCATAACCCTTCGTCTCAATTCTATACATACGATCCTTCAAAATCGGATTCACTAAATTCTCATCATTATAACTAAAAATAAACAAGCATTTACTCAAATCAAATTCCACCTCCGAAAAATACTTGTCGCGGAATTGACTATTTTGCGTAGTATCCGTCAAATGCGTCAACAAACTAATGATTTCCTGTCCACGCGCAGTATCGGACACCTTGTCTAACTCGTCAAAATAAATCACCGGATTCATGCATTTGCTTTCCATTAATATTTGCACGATTTTGCCATATGTGCTGCCTTCATATGTGTAGGAATGACCTTCGAGAAAACTACTATCGCCGCAGCCGCCCAAGGCAATAAAGGCAAATTCGCGTCCCAAAATTTTGCTGACACCGTCCTTAATAAGCGACGTTTTGCCGGTGCCGGGAGGGCCTTTAACAGCAATAGCAGTGCCCAGCGATTTCGGATTCGAAATCCATTGACCGACCATTTGCATAATTTGCATCTTGGCATCGCCCAATCCATACACACACTGGTCCAATTGCTGTTTCGCATTTACTACAAAATCATTGCATTTGTCAATGCCGTCGTTGATGGAGATACTAATATTTTTGTATTTCCCAAAAGGAATGCGCATAAAACCGTCAACCCAATTCTTCAGTTTATAGTATTCATTGTCGGACGGATCCATCGATGACAGCTGATTTAGCCGCTGCATAACCATTGCCTTCATGTTAGGTGGCAAACTCGATTGCAATAATGTTAGGCGATAAGGCTTATCCACATAGAGCTTAGTATTTAACTCGCGCAAATCATTCATAATTTTCAATTGTTCTTTGTTTGACAGGCGCTTCTTAAAATATCCCAATTCATCGGTGTTTTCCTGGAATTCGGTTTGGTCTAACAATTCCTCGAATGCCCGTGCATTTTTGTTGCGAGCATGCTTAATCAACTTCTTCACTTTTTGATTGCATTGTTCTACCGCCTTTTTGATGATCTTGTTTTTCGGATTTTTGCGATATTTTTCATACAATACTTTCTTGAGCTCGATGATTTCCTTGTATTTTTCCTCAATATCGACATCAGCAAATGTAGGGGTATCTTTGCTTTTATTACGCGATTTTTGGGATTTCGGCGATTTTGCTTGCAACGCAGTGAGAGACTGTGTGGACACGGTTGATGGAAGACCGGCGTCGACGTCTTCATATGTTTCACGCATGAAAGTTTTCTCGTCTTCAGTCGTATATTCGTCGTCATTGGCGGCAGATGCATGATGGGCACCACCTCTGCGTCCTAAACCCAATTCATTGCCGCCAATAGTGAGAGTGATTTTAAAATTCTTGTCGGCTGATTCAGACACATGATCTTCGGCATTCGCATTATCATTATTGTTTGAATCATCGCAGGAGTCGTCCCTATTACGGTCTTCGGTCGAATGAGACTCATCATCACTATCTTCATTTATAGAAACGGAATAACTATTAGTTGAAGAACTATCATCTTCGGAATCAACGCATTTTTTAGACTTTTTACTAAGCTTGTGCTTTTTTGAAGATTCTATTTTTCTTTTTTTGGATTTACTATTAGCGCTTCGTCTTGGCTCTTCGTCTTCACTATCGTCTTCACCATCATCGGATTCAATACATTTTTTTGACTTTTTCTTGTCACTATATTTTTGTTTTGAATATGAAGACGGAAACATTTCTAGAATAGTATTATCAAGCAATTCGTCAATCTCATTTTTATGTTTTGATTTTTTTACTTTATTTTTTGTTTTACAGGTGTCACTTGTACTGCTAGCCGTGCCATTCGAATATTCACTATTTTCGTCAGATTCTGTAGTATAAATAGTTTCTGAATCGGAACTTGAATCGGATTCAGAAGATGAATCGGGGATTTTTTTAGACCCACGCACACTATATACTTTATTTTTTATAGGCATTCTTTTTCTTATAATAGTAATAGTAATACAATAATAGTGTTTAATATGTTTGCGAATATATTGTGTGTTGGAAGGAATACTAAGGGGGAAACAAAAAATAAAGGAGGGGGTCCTAGGGGGAACTACGTTCCCCCTAAAAATTGATTTTATCATACAATCAAAATAATATAAATAATATTTAATATATATTATAGCATCTATTCAAAATGTCAAGTTCCAATAACGTTCACTTTAAAAATCCTTCACGAATTATCGGAATTCAATTCGGTATGATGTCTCCCGAAGAAATTCGCAAAGGTGTGGTGGAAGTCGTATCCAAAGATACATATATTAATAATAAAGAAGTTCCAGGTGGTCTGTTTGATCCTAGAATGGGTGTTTTAGGCCATGGTACCGTTTGTCCCACAGACGGCCTCACTTATATTCAAACACCCGGTTATTTCGGCTATATTGAGCTTGCTCGTCCCGTATTCTTTATTCAACATATTAAGGATATTATGAGCATTCTTAAATGCGTCTGTTTTAAATGCAGCAAATTACTAATTAGCAAGGAAGAACACAAACATGTCACTTCTATGAAAGCCTCAGACAGATGGTCTTATGTTAGTAAACGCTGTGCTGGAATTAAGCGTTGTGGAGAAGCTACAGAAACGGGTTGCGGATGCAAACAGCCCGACAAGATTAAATTAGAAGAAATGGCTACTATTATTGCCATGTGGGAAAATTTAAAGGCCGAAACTGAGGCCGAAGAAAACGCATTGGCTGACACCGAAAAACGCCAATTCACTATGAGATTTACTCCCGAAATTGTATTGAAAATCTTCAAGCGCATTTCCGACGAAGACGTGAATTTTATGGGATTTAGTCCCATTTGGTCGCGTCCCGATTGGATGGTGTGTCAAGTGTTACCGGTTGCGCCGCCTTCAGTGCGTCCCTCTGTTAAACAAGATGCAAATCAGCGAAGTGAAGACGATTTGACTCATATTTATAGTCATATTATCAAGACAAATAAGGATTTAGAAGAACGCATACAAAATGATGCTGCGCCGCATGTCATCGACAATTTGACAAAAGTGTTGCAGTATTTTGTGGCGATGATTGCAAATAACAAGGTGAAGGGTGCGGTGCCGATGGCACAGCGTTCTGGTCGCCCATTGCAATGTATTACAGATCGATTGAATTCGAAAAACGGCCGTATTCGCGGCAATTTGATGGGCAAACGTGTGGATTTTTCGGCGCGTTCGGTCATTACAGGCGATCCGAATTTGTCGGCGCGTCAACTCGGCGTTCCTAAAAAGGTCGCCATGAATTTAACCAAACCAGTGGTTGTCAATGATCGCAATCGCAATTTCTTGACAAAACTGGTGCAAAATGGTCCTGACGTCTATCCTGGTGCTAAAAACCTAGAAAAGAAGAACGGCGACAATATTTCGCTGCGTTATCGTGATCGTATGTCGATTCGCCTAGAAAATGGCGATATCGTACATCGTCACATGATGGACGGCGACGCGGTGCTGTTCAATAGACAGCCTAGTTTGCATCGTATGAGTATGATGTGTCATATTGCCAAAATCATGCACCGTGGCGACACTTTTCGCATGAATGTTTGTGACACTAAACCGTACAATGCCGACTTCGATGGAGATGAGATGAACATGCACATGCCGCAGAATGTCCTTTCTGAAACAGAATTGCGACATTTGGCGGCGATCCCTTATCAGATTATTAGTCCTAGTAGTAATTCGCCACTCATTGGCATTTATCAGGACTCTATGTTGGGCACTTATAGATTCACACGCCCCGACATTAAATTTACACCTCGCGAGGCGATGAACATTTTAATGGGCTTCTCTCGCGTTGACATTTCTAAACTTGCCGGCAAAAAGACGATTACCAATTTCGATATTTTGTCGCAAATCACCCCGCCTCTCACCCTTAAAATGAAGACCAAACAGTATGATGATAAGGTCGACGATTATGGCACATCCAATAATGTGTTAGAAGTCGTGAATGGTGAATATAAGCGCGGACAAATCATCGCGTCCACTGCCAAATCGATTTTGAATCGCATTTGCAATGATTTTGGACACATGGCTTGTTCTGATTATATCGATGATCTCCAACAGGTGATTACGGAGTATATGAAATCAAGCGCGTATAGTGTGGGCGTCAGTGATCTTATTAGTGATAAGAAAACTTATGATGAAATTTTGCAGGTTATTTCTGCTAAAAAATCAGAGGTGCAGCAATTGACCGACAAGGTACATTTGGGCATCTTTGAAAACAAAACCGGCAATTCGAATGCCATCGAATATGAAAATCAAGTAAAAAGTATTTTAAACAAGGCGACTGACCAAACTGGTGCCATTGCCAAAAAGAGTTTAAGTGCCGACAATCGTTTCTTGATTATGGTGGCGTCCGGTTCTAAGGGTAACATGGTAAATATTTCGCAGATGATTTCGTGTTTGGGACAACAAAGTGTAGAAGGTAAGCGAGTGCCTTATGGCTTCGATAGTCGCACTTTGCCCCACTTTTGCAAATACGATGATAGTCCGGGTGCGCGCGGTTTTGTCGAGAATTCTTATATTTCCGGCTTAACTGCTCCCGAATTATTCTTCCACGCCATGGGTGGCCGCATGGGTTTGATTGATACTGCGGTAAAATCTGTTACATGGGAAACACCAATTGTATTAATTGATGAAACTGGTGCTCCCATTTACACTGAAATAGGAAGATGGATTGATGCTAAGTTAGATGCCGAATCTAATAAATCATTAGTTCAGCATTTTGACGAGAAAAATATGGAATTACTCAACACAAATAATATTTATGTTCCTACTACTGATGAACATGGTATTGTATCATGGGAAGAAATTACAGCAGTTACTCGTCACGATCCTGGTAATAAATTGTATGAAATTAAAACATTAGGAGGTCGTTCAGTAACTGTTACTGAAAGCAAATCATTGCTTGTGTGGAATAAAGAAAAACAAGGATTTTATGAGATTTTAACACCCGACATAGTTGTAGGCGATTGTGTTCCAGTTACTGCCCAATTATGTGAGCCACCGGTTGTTGTAAATTATATTGATTTATGTAAATATTTACCAAAATCAGAATATGTTTATGGTACCGAATTTAATAATGCCATACAATTAATGAATTCTGGAATGGAATCAAGAAATAAAATTCCTGTTGGATGGTGGAATAAAAATAATGGTATTACATTTACATTACCATATACTAAAAAGTCAAGTTTACAGCGTGTAACTGTAAGGTGTGATACAACTAAAATTAATAATGGATGTGTATATCCTTATCATGCTCAGCGTGTTAATGAATCTGCCATTCCTGAAAGATTTGAATTAAATTACGATAATGGTTTATTTATTGGATTGTTTTTAGCTGAAGGCAATATTCATAATAGTCATATTTACATCACAAATAATAATATGAATATTAGAGGATTTGTTAAATCTTGGTTTGAAAAATTCAATATTTCTTGGTCGGAAACTCAAAGAATTAATAATATTGGTGGAACAACAACCTCTATTGTCGGTTGTTCTGCGGTATTATCACAGTTTATTACAAAATTGGTTGGACATGGTGCAGCTAATAAATATGTTCCAACTGAAGCATTTATTGCAAATATTGATTTTGTAAAAGGCTTGTTAAGTGGATATTTCTCGGGTGATGGAACTGTTTCTAATAATAGTATTGAAGCATGTTCAGCATCTAAAAGATTAATCGAAGGTATTAATATGTTATGTTCTAGAATTGGAGTATTTGGTAAAGCATTTAAATCTCAAATGAAACGCAATAACTTAGGAACACAAAATATTAAACCATCGCATAGAATTAGTATTAGAGCACAATGGGGTAATATATTTGCAAACAATATTGAACTTATTGATAATGTTAAGCAAATTAAAATGATGAAAATTAAATGGGGTGAACAACATCGTAATTTTGCTACTCACAACAATGTTGTGTTAGACCCCATTATTGAAATTAATGTGATTGGCGTTGAAGCTCACCCAAAGATGTATGATTTGACTATTCCAACTACTCTTAATTTTGGTCTTGCAAATGGTCTTCAAGTTCGCGATACCAGTCAAACAGGTTATATTCAGCGTCGATTGGTGAAGGGCTTGGAAGATTTGAAAGTGGAATATGATATGACGGTGCGTAACAATATGGGTAAAATTGTACAATTCGCGTATGGCGAAGATAGTATTGATCCTACTCGAATTGAGCCGCAAGCAATTCCTATAGTAAATATGAGTGTAGAAGACGTGTATATGCACTATGATATTATTGGCTTGACCGATGGCAAGCATGATATGATGCACTTGTATACTAAGGGCGCGGCAGCGCGTCTGAGAAAGCAGCGCGAGGAGGCTCGTGCTTATTGTAAGAAATATATTGATTATATGTTAGAAATGCGCGACATTATTGTCGACAATGTTTTCAAAAACAAGAATGATGACAAGGTGATGGCACCAGTGTCGTTTCATCATTTGATTATGAACGTGCAGGGGCAATTCGGCTTGGGGTCAAACAGTACTGTTGATATTACTCCATTTGAGACGTTTGAATTGATTGAGCGCAAGATGGATCAACTGAAAAAGTCGGCGTTTTGCAAACCGACGCCGATGTTTGAAGTGCTGTATTTCTACTATTTGTCGCCTAAGGACTTGTTAGTAAACAAGCGTTTCAATAAAAAGGCGCTCGAAGTCTTGTTGGAATCGGTGCATCTGAATTATAAGAAATCGATTGTGAGTCCGGGTGAAATGGTTGGCGTAATTGCGGGACAGAGTATTGGTGAGCCTACTACACAGATGACGCTCAACTCGTTCACATACGAAACCGAGTTGTTAGTGCGTGACCGTCAAGGAATTATTAAAACTGTACAAATTGGTGATTTTACTAAATGGGGCATTGAAACATCAAGTAAAATCGATTATATGTCAGATAAAGATACTACATATGCAGAATTATCTGAATATTATGAAGTTCCTAGTACAACTGAGGATGGTCAAACCATTTGGTGTAGAATTGAGGCAGTAACTAAACATCCTGTTATTAATGAGGATGGTACTAATACTATGATAAAAGTTACAACTAAAGGCAATCGTGAAATTATTGCTACTAAGGCTAAGTCTTTCTTGCATTTGTGTGAAGGAAAGATTTTGCCAATTGAAGGAAAAGATCTTGTTGTTGGTGATTATTTACCTGTATCTAAGAAGTCTTTGGAATATACTGAAAGATTTGAGTTAGATTTGCGCAATGTATTATCACCAATGCAATATATTTATGGAACCGAAATGGAAAAAGCGCGTAGCGTTATGAAGGAACATCAATGGTGGATGAAACATGCAACTAAAACTTTCACTTTGCCGTATAAACGCAGTGACATTGCTTATTGTGCATTAAATGGTGGAGATAAAAAGAAAATGTCAAAAACTAAGGTTGAATATAAGTCAGGTTGTGTTTATACTATGACAAATTCAATTTGTAATTATGAAATTCCCGAATTTATTAAATTAGATTATAAGTTTGGTTATTTGATTGGCGCTTATTGTGCTGAAGGATGTATGACTAATCATCAAATATCGATTGCAAATAATGATGATAATTACTTGAAACCGATTGAAGAATGGTGTGCTGAACATAGTATTACAACCAAGATTTATACTCATAAAAATAAGATTCAAGAGGGATGGACTAGTCAAGATATTCGCATTTACAATACTGTTTTATGCAATATTTTAGAAAATCTTTGTGGAAAACTTAGTCATAATAAATTTATTTCTGATTATATTTTATTTTCAAATCGTGAATGTATTCTTGGTTTCTTAAATGCTTATTTTGGCGGAGACGGAACACTGCCTATTAAAAATGAAAAAGTTGAATGTGTATCTGTAACATCCGTATCATATAATTTACTATTATCTACACAAATTATGCTTAAAAACTTGGGTATTTTGAGTAAAATATATAAACCAAAAAAACCCGAAAACAATAATCGTGGTTCTGTTAATATGAAACAACCATATGTATTAAGAATTTCAAATGGACAAGCCAGAAAATTTGCTGAGATTATTACGTTTACTATTGATTATAAACAGGACCGTGCTAATAATTTAAAATCATACACTCATCATTATGATTATTGTAGAGATGACATGACAATTCCTAATAAAGTTAATGGTGAAATTGTAATGGAACCGCGTGATGGTAGATGCAGTGATATGGAGTTTGATAAAATAGTTTCTATTGTCGAAGTTCCAAATACAACTCCTTATGCATATGACTTAACTGTTGAAACTACACGTAATTTTGACTGCAGAAATGGTTTGGCACTAAACGACACATTTCATCTTGCGGGGGTTGCTTCAAAGTCCAACGTCACTCGCGGCGTGCCTCGTATTGAGGAATTGCTGCGTCTTACCAAAAATCCGGATAAGCCTTCCGTGACCGTGTATTTGCGTCCCCAAGACCAGCACGACAAGGACAAGGCAACCAATTATTGTAATATGATCCAGCACACCAAATTGGTGGATGTGGTGAAATCCGTGCAAATCTGTTTTGATCCCAACGATCATGCAACTAAAATCCACAATGATACTGCGCTGATTGACCAGTTCTTCATGTTTGACCGCATGATGAATGAGTGCAACGAAATCTACGATTTAGAAACGGCTTCACAGCCCCGCTCCAAATGGGTTGTGCGCATGGAAATCGACGCTGAAGCGCTGCTTGAGAAAAACATTACCATGGACGATATTCACTTCGCCATTTCTTCGGAACATGGCCACGAAGTCAGTTGCATTTATTCAGACATGAATTCTAGCAACTTGGTGTTCCGCATCAGGCTCAATTCTAGTGTATTCAATCGCGGCAAGAAGAAGGGTGCTCAGGCCGCCGTCGAGGCGCTTGATCAAAGCGACGAAATTTACTTGTTGAAAAATTTCCAAGATACTGTCTTAAATAATATTGTGCTACGTGGCGTCAATAAAATCACCAATGTTGTTCCTAGAATTGTGAAGGACATGGTTGTAAAAGAAGACGGCAAATATACGCGCAAAGAGGCGTGGGTGCTAGATACTACAGGAACTAATTTGTTGGATATATTTACTATGGATTTCATCGATTATACTCGCACATATAGTAATGATATTCGCGAGATGTATAATGTGTTGGGTATCGAGGCTGTCAGACAGAATATTTTGAGCGAATTAGTGGATGTGATGGAGGCCAGTGATGCCTATGTGAATTATCATCATTTGAGCGTATTGTGTGACCGCATGACTGTGTCGAAGGATTTAGTGCCTATTTATCGTTCGGGTATTTTGAATGATGATATTGGACCTATTTCTAAGAGTACTTATGAGATGCATACGGAGATGTTTTTGGAGGCCAGTAGACACGGTGAGTTCGATCAGATGCGTGGTGTATCGGCGAATGTTATGTGTGGCCAACAAGGATATTATGGTACTAATGCGTTTGGTTTGGTTCTAGATATGAACACGGTGATGGAAATGGAAGAAAAGGCTATGGAGCGTGTTTCCGTTGAAGATCGCATCGAAGAACTATTTGGAATTGCCGGCAAGACGGACGAATGCAGTATCAATCGTATTCGCATTGATAATAATGTGCAGAACTTGAAGGTGCAAGATATGGGAGCTTGCATGGATGATGGATATGAAGTCTTTTAAAGGGGTGAGCACCAAAGGTGCTCCACTGTCTCGGTCGCAACGAAGTTGGCTTCTGTTGCCCCCTTTGGATATACCCGAAGACAACATTAGGCCTTGTTATATAAAGTTTTTTTATACACTTTTAAACCTTTGCACTTTTAAAACGCCGATTATATAACCTGAACCCGCCATTGGCGGGTTCTTGGATATAAATGGATGATTTATCAGTTGCAAAGTGACAGTTACTTCGCACATTCTAATCGCCGACTCTTAGGGTCGGCGATTAGAATGTGCGAAGGTGTAAAAAATTGATTGTATTTTAATTATAATTTGTATATTATTAAAATACTACTACTATTAATTTTATTATAAAAAAAATGATGAATACTTTTGGTTATCAACTGTGCTTAATATTTAAGTTTAATAATCAACTACCTAAGTTACATACCAGGTTTAATGAAATATTTGAAACAACTTTTAGAAGCGATGAAACAAGTAATGTTTGGATGAAAACAGATTATTTAAAATGTATTATTACTACAGATACATGCTATTACTATTTTAATAAAAACTGTAAGCAATATTTTAATATTGATGATTATTCTTTATTTAATCCAGGTGACTATTCAAAATATTGTAATAATAGGGTTTACATGAATAGATATTGTGTATTTTATGATATAAAGCATAAAGTAAAAGACTTAGGTGAAATATTACAAGTTTTATTAGAAGATATTATTATTTATGATAGTAAAACAAATAAAGCAATTAATATGTTTAATGAACCTGTTTCTAACATTGTTGATGTTGATATTAGCACTTGTCAAGAAATTGCTTTAATAGACAGATTAGGAAATTATTTAAATTATGAATATTGGAAAGATGGTACATATGATCATGATGTAGATTACCATATTGATGTTAATGAAAATGATATTGATGATATTGGTTTTTATGACCATCCTAATGAAAACACAAGAGAATTATATAGCGATGATAGTGATTATGAAAGTGAAGAAGTTGAATTAAGAAAGAAACAAATTGTTGTAAAAAAAGAACCAACAAATATTAATTATATGGTGAATTATATGTTAGTAGATAAGTTTTATAATGAAAATGGATTATTTAAAAAGGCATTATCTAGACAATTACCAAAAGATATAATTATATTTGGCGATTATGATTTAAAATTTAATTTAAATAAATATCACAATCTAATTGAAGGAAGAACTAGATATGCATTAGAAAGAACAGCTACAAGGTGTTATACTAAGCCATCATTAAATAAACAATATAGCAATCATGTTTGTGAATGTGTAAATAATCCAGACTGTAATATTACTGTTTATTATAGTGATTGTCCTGCTATCGGTTATAATGGTCGTCATTATGTAGATTGTAAATGCGAACAACATATAATAACAAAGTTGGCAAATGATTGGCAATATGTGTATGAGTTGACTGATGATGTATTAATAGTTAATATGGATGATTATGGTGGATGCATTTCATTTAAAATTACAACTGTAAATGAAAAAAAACAAATTCATGTATTTTCAAGTTGCGCTAGTATTTAATAATAATAATTCTTGTGTCCATTTGTTAGTTGTCGGATTGTAAATATATTCAGTACTTTTGTTTAAATTGCCTATTATATATGATAATTCATTATTTATAATTTTATATGCAACTAATATTTTATTATATGAATAATCTAGTAAACTTGATACACTTTTTTCATATATTATATCTATAATACAACTATTATTACCAAGATTAAAATAATAATGTTTAAAATTAATTGTGTACATATGTGAAATGTCACCTGTATATTTATTTATAAATTTACCATTTCGCCAACGAACACTGCGACCTTCATAGTCTAGAATATTTATTATAAGTTCTACTGGTAATTTATTCATTTTTATAATAATTTTTATATTTATTATAAAAATTATTAATCAATTTTTTTGTTTTACTTAGCCATCGCCAATACAGTAAATGTTTATAAAATACATTTAAAATTTATACACTATAATTTAATAACTTATAAAATGTCAATATTTCAATTAAAATCGAATCATATACTTTTTCAAACTATCCTCGATAAGTTTGGCGGTACATTAGAAGGCCGACGTGAATTCACACACTACAATTATAGTAAATTAAATCATATTCGGCATCTACATAATACCGCAAATACATCCATTGAATCATTCGACAATGCCGTGCTATATAATGTTCGCGTAAAATTCGAACATTTTCAGTGTTTGACTCCTGCCGCCATCGAGGTGTTTTGTCGTATTCAAAAAACCATAAATGCACTCACACATTTTAAGCGACGCTGGTTGCATTCTAAATATACTGTGTATGACATGCAAGAAGATTTATGCGGCATCAGTTTACGTAATTTGCCAACTAAAAAAATCATACAATTAGAACATAGCAAGTGTATTTATAATTTTAATATAGTAGATTTAATTAACATTATTCGATCGGCATTAACATATCAAACATATATGGTGCCAGAACCGAGTATACCACGAAATCCATATAATAACGAGCCATTCAAAAACCATCATTTGTATTCTATTTATGTTCATATGTGGTCAAATAAAATTAAAATGCATCCACTATTGACGGCGTTTTTTAATTGTCGTTTTAATTTGGGTGTATTTAAATCACGTCATCGTGAAGATTTGGTATATTCAGCTATAAATACATATTATTCGCGCGATTCTGTTTGGTGTTGCGAAAAAATATTAGAAATTATCAATTTGTTTCATTTATATATTAATCCATTTATTACATTACATGTTCATCCGGCGTTTCCTCAAAAATTATTATATGCAACGTTTCGACCGTTTTTAAAATTATCTCAACTTGCAAATTATTTTAAATGCGATGTATTAGAAAAACATTTGAAAACAGGATTGCAACAATTTGTATTGATTAATCCGTACTATGGGCAAAAATATATAAAACCAACTGGTGAATATGATTTTGATACAAGGTGTCTGAGATTTGTTGATTACTATGACAGCAGTTTAAATGAAGATACTATATTTGAAATGATGCGTCGATGTAAAACAGATAATAGTAATCCGTATTGTGTATCTTTTGGACCTATAGAGAATGTTACATATGTAAATGTGTCAAATCAAAGACATTCGTGGCTTATGACTATAAACAATTATAGTAATTCGAATGCTGAGTCCGAATCCGAGTCCGAGTCCGAATCTAAGTCCGAATCCGAGTCCGAATCCGAGTCCGAATCCGAGTCCGAATCCGAATCCGAGTCCGAATCCGAGTCCGAATCCGAATCCGAGTCCGAATCCGAGTCCGAATCCGAGTCCGAATCCGAGTCCGAATCCGAGTCCGAATCCGAGTCCGACACATAATCATTTTCCCAAAACATATAAAGTCAAAAATCCATACAATAATATCAAACAACAATCTTTATTTTGTATTGTGTGCGCATAGCTAAAAATGGAATCTTTTTCTTACAATCCCAACGATTTTGTGTTAATCTATCAAAATTCTACTCAGTTTAGTTCAATTTGGCGTTTTATTTATATCTCCGAAAATGTAGATGAAAAACCACCCAATAAATTCATTCGCGATGCCCCCATTGATCATAAAATAGTGTATGAACAAGCGAATCCGACGGGTATTAAAGTCGCCACCGAAGATGATAAAACATATATATTGAATGTGGGACCACCCGTTTCTCGCGGGGCAGGTACTAAAGCCGACTGGGTAAACGCCGGCATTGATAGTTTCCTGTTTGACAATTCGAAATCATATTTATATTGTCATAAAGGGCGCATGGGTATGTATAATATGCAAACAACCGTATTTGTACCATTCATACATAATAATGAAGTGTATGAATTTTTTTATGCGATGATGAGTTTACGAAATAATCAATTAAATTATGTTGCAGCAGAAATGTATCGAGACTTAGATAAACAGAGAATTATTAAAGAATTAAATGATGAATCCGATGAAGAATCTGACGATGATTCTGATGGTGATGATGAATATTTTGATGATAGTGATTATAGTTACGAATAATACACATACATGATTATCAACATATTTAAAATATTTATGTAAATAAAATTATTATTTATATAGTAATAATTTTATAGAAAGGAAAATAAAAGGGAAAAATAAAACGGAATCAAACACAAATTATATATCCATACCATCTAAATACTGTTGTACTGTTTGAACACGACCATTTACTATAGTGTCTTGAATTAATTGTTTCATTTCGCCCAATTCATTAATATTAAACGCCTTTTCTAAGAGACTATTTTCATTAATTCGCGAATCCTCAGTTCGACGTTGTGCTCTTACAAAATAAAATTTATTACCGCCACTTTTACCCTCATTTTTCACACCGGCTATCATCCAATTTAAATCAGTATTCATATCCTCTAATGTAGATTCATTTGAAAACAAAATCACTGGGATCTTCTCGCGCCTGGCCACAACAAATATATCGAGTGATGTCAAAAAATAATTTTGATTTAATATCATTGTTGCGAATTTTTCCATGGAATCCACGCCACGGACCAACGATGCTTTTCCTTGCATAGTGCCTAATATTTTCACCACTTTTCGCAAATTACTAGGACTACGCACTATTTCGCGATAACATGACCAAATCAAATTTCGTAATTCATCCACATCATTGTGTTTGCGACGTTTAACTTCTGTCATAATTTTTAATAGTGGTCCAAAACTGCATTCCACATCAGCCTTATATGTGATTTCCGGTTCCGTGTTTTTAAATATGCGACGTTTCCAATACACTAAATCTTTATTGCCTTTAATATCGTCGATTTTCTTCACACAATTTTGTAGTAAATCCGCGTCGATCGTTTCTTGTGTAATTTGGTTTTGTTCTTCTAATGATATTGTGTTTGGATATTTTTGTTGACCTTCAGTAGTCGCACTTTCAAATGGTATTTCGCCAGTCACTACACCATTAATTGTCATCGGTTCTTGCGTATCATAGTATTCATCTAATAGTGATGTTTCTAACACTATAAATTCGTTACTATTTACACTATATTCAGTGGATCCTGTATTCAAATATTGTTTGGGATTTAACATAAAATTACGAAGACGACCATAACGCATCAATTCGTCAGATACACGATAAAAATACATTAAACGATTATCACGTGTCGGCACTATCAAATTATGTAGAGGCAATAGTAATTTACAAGAATCTTTTAGAATACCGGATACATTGCCTTTTCCACACATATAAACTGCTTTTCCGGTTTTCGTATATAGTGCCTCTATAATAGATGCATCAAAATCGATAAATTCTACTGTTTTATAAGTCAAATTCAATAGTGATTGGGCAATGTTTTTTAAACCTTCACGATATGTTCCTTCACGATGAGTAGAATTGCGTTTTACTATCATAATTAAATAATCACGAAATTTATAATTCTCCGGTTTTTCTAACAATGTTTTGATAGTGGCACGAAACAAATTATAGTAATCATTCTCCACTTTAATATTGCGAATAATGGTTTCTCTATCGGTATCTGTTCCAGTTGCCATTTCCGCAGATTTCATATAAGATCGTAATACCGGTATTCCATCTTCTTTCAAATTACTATCGGGGTCAGATACAGGAACTATTTGATTTGTTTGTGTTAATATTCCCACCACCAATTTGTCTTCAACCAATTTCATCATCGGTCGACATTTTAGTTGCGGAAGTTTGGTCGATAGTGCAATCAATTCATTACGCGTGATTTCATAAGGAGCCCATAAAGAAACATCGTCCATCAATTTCGATTCATATATGTTCAACGGCGCCGTTGGATGACATGGTACATACACTGTATTTCGTGTTTCACCATTTTGCACCTGCAATGCAATTGTTTTACCTTGATAATTTACGGCCTGTGCAATAATCCTGTATAACGACAATTCTTTTAAAGCCGTCTCTACTATATGGGCCAATACCGGTTGTTCATATTTATACACATTGGGTTTCGCCGCACGAGGACGACAATAATTATTAAGTGTATGATTCAGCATTTTCAACATCTTGCTCATAGTCTTCTTATTTGGTACTTCCGTGGTCTTGGTAAATGTACGCGTAATTTTCTTTGTATCCATGTTATACAAATAAATTGGATATAGTAATGATTCCTGTTTAATTAAAAACGCAGTAGGACGATCGACGTCGAATTTGGTTTTACTATAAGTATTTGTTGGGCACATAATTTCGATATTATCAGTGATATCATTGTTTAACACATCCATAATAACCAAATTCAATCCCTTCGCATATAGTGCCGCATTTGGCATAGTCACTAAATCCCATATAAAAGTAAAATCAATAGTAGCACTTGTTGTTTGTAAATATATCTTATATGCCTCATATGCGGCCATCATTTCCCAGGCAGATTCTTCCGCGGTTTCTAACAATTTATATGTTGCAGTTTCACTATAAGAATCGGGATTGATAGTAACTGAAGTTATTTTAGTTGAATTTTTGTTCCAAATACTATTGTTTTCATCACGCACAATTGTTTCATCGCCGATCTCTATCTTGTCCGGACGAAATAGTGCACTAAAACTGGCATTGCCGTATTTTACAAATTGATCTAATGTGGTTGCTTTTGCCAATATGGCGCCGAATTTGCCATCACGCACTGTAGGGGGCGTCGTTAAACCATGTTCGGCCGCATATAAATCCGCCAATACACATAATAGTGAATTAGTTTCACTATATTCGACACCATATCGCAAATATGTAATCGCATCGTCTTTCAATAGTGCCGCATTATTGGGTTTCACAACATTATCATATTTGATTTGCATAAAATGCTGGGCGGCATATGGTACGTATCCCCAACGACCTTGTGTGATTTCGCGTTTTTCCGGATTAAATATGAATGCAACGGCTCCTGTGGCGGCTCCTTCTTCCTCCGCATTTCCCTCGCATTTTTCGATAAATCTGGGTCGTTCGGCTTCTTTATCGAGTAGTTTCCAAGGACTGTTTGCATCGTCTCTTACATAATAATTGCCCATTTCGTCGGCTTTCATATTCTCCACAAGCTTCCATTGATCTTTGCCTTTGCGTTTATAAACCGCACCCGATTTGTCCGTTTTCATTTGTTTGTTTTTGGCCCAGGCACCCGTTTTGTCTTTTTTCCAAGAGTCCCATTGAGATGCAAAACAACAAGGCATGCAAAATTTCAATTTAGGATTTTTCACAAATCCCGGATAGTGATCAATATATTCGCCTTTTTCATTAATATGCTCTATTGGATTATTTGGGTTTTTAAATTCATGTAAATATTCGGGGTCGCATTCGCCGGCTTTGACTTGTTCCTCCGTCATACTAGTATTGGTTTTTGAACACCAAAACCGCGGACATATATAATAGTGCTCCTTATCTGGAGTGCTTCCGAATTTCATAGCTTTTGTATATGAACCCGGCGACTTTTTGTCAATACGCGCTTTTTCTTCTGCTGTTAATATTACAGGTTGACGTATACTTTGACAAGTACGGGCATACACATTTGTACGACCCTTTTCACTTTGTAAGAAAACAGCCGGATCGAGTTTTTGCAGTTTCTGTAAAAAAGGATTATTATGCGCTTTATTTTTTTGATTATAGTGATTAGCACTATTACTTGCGCTATTTTCATCTTCTTCCTCTTCATAATCATCGTCATCGTCGTCGTCGTCTTCACTAGATGATGGATCACCACCTTCAATATCTAATCCTGTCATACTAAAATCACTACCAGAAGAGTTTTCCGGAGGCAACTGCTCTATTCCTACAAAATCATCATCATCTGATGGTTGTTCTAATAATTTATTCAGTGTTTGGATTTTTTCAGGTTCTTCTGACTCATCCACTTCTTCGAAATTAAATGCTGCTGCCCTTTCCGGTTTAACATCAACTTCATCTTCCACAACATCAACAACATTATCGATTTGTGTCATGCGTTTTACGCCTTTTTCCTCTACATTAGCGGTCTTATTACATTTGCCTTGTATGACTGATTTATCTATTCCCGGTACAGGAATATCTTGTAAAATCCGCACCATACTATCAATATACACCGATAGTGTATCCAAATATCCCAAATGTATAATTTCATCAACCGTAAAAACCAACGACGAATTAGCCGGATTAATTTGTATTTTCAAAGGCAATCCTGGGTTATCTACAGTATCAATGGTTTTACCTTCTATTCGCGTATTTACATTAGTGTAGGAGGCTTCTTTAATATATTGTGTAATGCGATTCAATGCTTCCGCGGGTGTCATATCATGGTATTTGACAAGCGCGTCGATAACGTCTTCTTCGCGGCCGGTCCGATTAAACACTTCGGTAATCAATAGTGTTTGTTGATCCATTTCGCGGTAATTTTCTACTCGTTTAAATCGCAATTCGGCACCTTTAACAACGTCGGCTTCTAATACATCAAATAGTGCATATAAGCAACCAGTAATATTTTTTAATGATACTTCTTTTTTCACGGTGACGGCCAACACATAATCCATAGACAAGATGCCGATATTGGGCGCAGATAGTACAGACATCAAAGACAGCTTATAACCACTGTTTTGTAAGTATCCATTCATTTCTTCTAATATTGGGTTGACTTCTTGTTTAATCAAGTTTTCAAGCACTGAAGGTGCGGTCCCGGATTTAAATTCGCCGCTCACGACCACCACACCATTACTTTCAATAGAGACCGTGATCTTGCTACTATCGATGTAGATGGCAATTTGCTTATGTTTGCCGATGTTTTTCGCCAGCGAATTGATAATAGGGCGCGGCAATGCGGGGATTTTGCGACCTGTAGTGGAGAGCTTATTACTATAGATGCGATAGACATTTTCACGACGTACTCCCAAATTCAATTTAATAAACTTATATTTTTCGGTTGCATGCAAGTTTTTGAATAATGGTTCTAGTGGCACTATAAACATGGATGAAGGATAAATCGCGATTTTATATTTACGCAGGCCTTTTTCAAGGTAATTCAGCGGCGCCCCGCCTGCATTATAAATATCATAAAACATGTCAATGGTTTCATACAGTTTAAATATGCGCGGATCCATATAAGACACAGTTTCGGCCATCAATTGTGATTTTTTCTCTATGATTTCTTCGGCGGCAAAAATGGATTTAGAAGCCAAATAAGGATAATATGTTTTCGCGGCATATACACTATTTGCGGGGTCTGCGGCGAATACGTCGCCGGCTAAACAAACATAAATATTGTTGTCAATAATGTCACCGTGATTCATCAATAGTGAATATTCTGTTTGACCCAGATTTTTGGCACTATATTCGAGGGCCTCAAATGGATTTGCAGAAAAGAAATAATTGGGTTTTCCCACAATTTGCAATCCAAGTGGGATGGCGATGGGCATTTCTGCAGATGACTGTTTGAAATGTTTGGCCACATCTTCATATGTAAATACGGTTTTTTCTTCTTTTGATTTAAATGGCTCTATATGGGGACCTGTTAGACTTCGAATAAATTGCGTATATTTTGTTTTGTCCAAATAATTGGATTTTTTAGTAGTACTTTCAATAAAGGCACCGTAGACATCGACTAATTTATTGACATAAGCAAACAAATATAATTCATGATATGCGACATTGGCTTCTCTACCTAGCTCATTTAAAATCTTTTTTTTAATTTGTAAAATAGAGTCATCTTTATGAATAGATACGGGACTTTTAATGGCAATATCTTTATATTCGCCGCTAAAGATTTCGTCATCTTCTCTGGCATGAAATACAAAAACATTTTCGATAGTGCCCCCGGCATTTAATATCCAGACTTTATATGACATTTGTATATCTATACTAATATCATATATACTTTCTTTATCTTTTCATACATATACTATGTTTAACGAAACTGACGATACTATAGATCCAGATTTTAAAGAAGATCTATCGAATTCTAGAGATTTTTATGTGTATTTTTTGGCATTAAATGCACCTACTGGAACTGCTGGACAAAAAACGTATATTGGTGCCACAGTAAATTTAGAACGACGATTGCGACAGCATAATAAAGAATTGGTAGGCGGCGCACATGCGACTGGTGCACAAGTGGCGCGAGGATATCAATGGCGTCGTGTTTGTTATGTGACTGGATTTCCAACATGGCAAGCAGCATTACAATTTGAATGGAAGTGGAAAAATATGTCCAGGAAAAAAGAATTTCTTAAGTTGCATCCTATAGAGAAACGATTGGCTGCTATGCGCGCTGTATTGTCGCTGGACCGCAGCACATCAAAGGCGGTGCCGTACGCAGAATGGCCGACGCAACCACGTGTTGTTTTTGAATAATTTACGTAAAAAAATCCCTTTCGGGACTTTTTTTAGTAATATTCACACCCGCACCCATACCCACACCCACACCAACACCAACACCTATTTAATACACTGACTTATTCAATATGCAAGTAATCATTTCGGAACGATTACGAAAAGCCGGCTGACGAATATGTTCTCTTCCATTCTTATAACCATATAGAATGCATCTATTGTTGGCTCTAGATAGAAAGCACAACTCCTTAGGGGGGTATGTAGTGTCAGCTAATATAATATATGCAACTCCATTGTTAATGGACGCGTAGCGTACGTTGTTGTACACGAAAATTTCGAAACTAGAAATAGTAATAGGACTTCCCATTTTAATTATGTTAATATGTTTGATTTATGCTATATGAATATAAATCAAAAAAAAGATTCAATTTTAAGGGGACTGCGTCCCCTTATGATCCCCTCCGTATGATCCCTTATGATTCTGTAATTACGGTGCCGCAATAAAACACAAATAAACTAAGTATAAGTCCTTGTTTTATATTACAAAACATTGGTGATCTAATTAATACACTTTGATTTGCATAATTTTGTGCTTCTCTCACATAGAGATAATCTGCAACTGTAGATGCAATAACAATACGCGCGACTTTATTAAAAAATGCTTCAGATAACATGTTTGTAATTATTATATATATATTAATTACCATATGTTTTAATTTTAAATGAATTTATTTTTCAACTTATAAATCTGTGTAAAAACAACAACAAAGGGTATAAAAATATATTATAATAAAAATAAAACAAAAATGATAATCCCTTACGCACATTCGACAATAGTAAATTATACTTCTTTTTCGGTATTAGCAGCAACGCTCTATAGTTATTATGTTAATCATGGTTTATTAACATATTCATTGGCCTGTCTATATATTTCAACAGTTCTCTATTGGCGGTTTTTACATCATAGTGCATTGATGCGTCATATAGACATGTTTATGGCATTATATAATATTGCAGTAATTTCCTTGTATTATAGTGCTTGGTATTGTTGTGGATATCGAGGCGTTTGGTTAAAATCAATTAGCTTTAGTGGGTGTATATACATAGTAAATAATTATATATTTTATCGTCAAACAAATCAATTAGACTACGACTATCAACCAGCGCTTACTAATGTAGATGGCAGAATGGTACCTGTTTATCAATATTTTTCACTGGCATATACGTTTCCAGATACTTATCAGCGCGATCAAGCATATAAATGGAATACAATAGTACATTCGCTCGCATTACATATATTACCCGCGGCAACATGGATTTATTGTGTTTATAATAGTAATTACTATGGGGCGTTTATTTACTATGATGGAATTTAATTATTAATCTCTTAATTTTCATTATCGTATACTATAGTGAAAACTTCTATACATAATATAAGAAGACTCCCATATAATGGAATTAACACATGAATTTCTGTTTTATTTTGTCGTGGCCGCGTTAATATTAGTGTGTGGCTATTTTTACTTTGAAAAAGGCGATTTTCAACTCAAATGTATTGTAAGCACCGTCGACGGCAATAAATATTGTGTTCGCGAAACATCAAAAATCCAACAATCCGCGGACCTTTTAGCAAAGGTCACCGAAAAATGTCGTAAATTAGTCAAATATGTAGGTGAAAAATACCCCGATGATCCCTTTGTGAAAAGACTGATTGCCAATTTTAATCCTCAAAAAATCATGGAAGCTTTGCCAACCAGCTCCTACACTTCATATAGTGAAAATAAGGGCGAAAAAATCGCATTTTGTTTGAATACCGAAAAAGGCGGCGATACAATGATCGATGAACATACTCTGACATTTGTGGCAATTCATGAATTGAGTCATGTAGGAACAGTTACATATGGTCACAAAAACGAATTTTGGCAAAGTTTCAAATATTTGTTAGAAAAGGCCAAAGAGGCGGGTATACATGACCCAAAAGACTATAAATCCGAACCACAACGCTATTGTGGGATGACTATTCGCGATAATCCCGCGTTTGATTTGAAATAAAAAGGGATCATAAAGAGGAATCATTAGGAGGGAATCATAAGGAGGGAATCATAAGGGAAGGGAATCATAAAAAGAAATCATAAAGAGGAATTATAATGGAAGGGAATTATAAGGGAATGAAATTATAAAGAGGGGATCATAAAGAGGAATCATAAAAAGGAATTATAAGGGAAGGGACGGGCATCGAAGATGCCCCATGTTGCCCTTCGGGGCATATCATAAGGGAAACCTACGGTTTCCCTTAAAAATTGATGCTCTTTTTATCTACTCGTTTGTAGGTAAAAATAAATTATTAACGTATTAACACAACAACATTATTTTCGAACTATGAGTATTTTAGACAAGTATTATTTTGATTCCCATTTTGGTGAAGACAATGACGATTTATGTAATTATGAGGATGAGTTTGAGGTTACGGATACGGAAGAAGATGAAGAAGTCGCTATACCATTAGAGCAGATGAACGAAGAACAAGTCCAAGAATACATTAATTATATTGGACGCGAGCCCAGAGAAGAGATTGATGCATGGCATATTAACTATTCAAACAGTTCTAATGCTGCAAATATCATTAACAACGCGGATATTATTCGTTATTCTTATTGCGACTTTTCGACTTGCACTATTTCGAATCATAGAATCGCGAATTTCGATTTTATAAACGGCGCAGACTTTGCATATTGCACATTTGCAAAATGCAAAATTAGCAATGTTGTATTTTATGGTTGCAATTTCGATGGTGCCGTTTTCAATCACGAGTCGAAGTTGAAAAATGTGAAGTTTATTGATTGTTCTATGAATGAAATTACTATCGAGGCCGCGGTTAATAATGTATCTGTAGAAGTAGATGAGAATTATGCAATGTAGATGAGCTTTATATGGGATTTATAAAAAGAGGAAAAAGACGGGATAGGGTCTTTTTTCTTTTTTCTTTTTTCTTTTTTCTTTTTTCTTTTTTTACATTAAATATATACAATGCCAAAACACAGAACACAAAAACGCAGAACACGTAGAGGAGGAACAGGAAAAGGAAGTAATACAGTTGTACCTGAAGGTTCAAGAGCGTCCAGTCCTAATCGCGGAACAAGTAAAGTTGTACCTGCCGAAGGTGTAAGAAAATCAAGTCCTAAATCCAAATTCAGTGCAACAAGATGGTTTCGATCGCGGAATGATTCTAGAAAAGTAACACCCATGTAAAATAAATAATTTCATACACACAATTTTTATTATTTAGCTACATAAATAATAAAATTTTCTAGGGTTTGATTTCACCCGCTAAAAACATATCCGTCAAATTTGCTGTTTGAATAGTAATGACAGCCGATTGTATTAATGATAAATTAGCAAACTCTATTTTTTCAATTTTTCCAACATGCGAATCAAAATAATTTGCTACAATATCTCCTACAGTTTGGTTTAATTCATAAATCGCATGCATTTCTGTTTTCACCGAATGCAATAGTCCCGCAACAACTGTTTCAATATTTACACCAAGTTTTATTAAAATGGAACTAGTCGATATTAAATGATTTATAAAAGGTCTTTTCGGTTTTCTATATCTGTATTTATTTACGCAAAAACGATTGGCAATAACATATGCATTTTCTATTAATAGTATTTCAGCATCACTATATCCATTAAATCTAGCAAATTCAATTAGTTTATTAATTGTTTCAATCATATTTAGTATATATATAATAATGAATTTTAATAGACCAAAAATACAAATGAAATTTACTATGGGCAACATTGCCAACCAAATAAAACGTAGCAGTCTAATGCCATCATTTGACGATCTGCGCGTTACCATTGTTATGACTATTCGCGAAAATTATTCTTTAACATTAAATACTATTGACAGTTTAATACAGTTTACTACTATTCCATATAGATTCATTTTTGTTGATTATAAAACTCCCGAAAATATTATACAAGAAATTCGAAATAAACCCAACATAGAGATCATTACAACAAATTCGCCATATCCTTCTACATCAATGAAGAGTGTAATTCCACTAATAAACACGCCATATACCGTGTATCTAGATAACAATATCTTGTTTTCACCACAATGGTTAGAAAATCTTATTATTTGCATGGAAAATACTAATAATGCCGGCATAGTGGGACCAGTTTATTTGTGGAAAACCGATTTAATACATATGTTTGGTGGAAATATTACTGTGAAAAACGGTCATTTCACGGAAAAACATTATTTAATTGACTATCCGGCTATAACTATAAAAAAACTGCAACCAAGAAAATGCGATTATGTCGAATATCATTGTTTGATGGTTCGAACTGACTTACTAAAACAAGGCATATTAGACGATTCACTGCGGGTTATTCATCAACATATCGATTTGTCATTAATGGCTAAACGGCTTGGATATAATACATATACAACACCCCATTCGGCGATTACTTATGTAAATGAAGCGCCTATTTTAGATTCCGAACACGAATTGTTTAGAGAACGGTGGGATATAGAAGCCGGTAATAGTGACATTGAATATTTTTGTAAAAAATGGGGATTTGCAAATGATTCGGGGTTTGACGATGTTCGCAATTTTTTACAAAGACATAATACAAAAATACGGTAAAATAATAAATAATTACACAATTATTAATATATATGCGCAATGTTTAGAAATAGTCAAAGAAATAAGAAACCATTTCAAAAAAATGCAAAGTCTATTTCAAAACCAGAAGTTATTAATTATAATGAACCTACAATAAAAGATATGGCAATAATACTCGTGTATTTTAATCCATGCAAATATAGGCGAATTATACAAAATGCATTAACTGTCAAACATCAATTCGATAGTGCACATATCCCATATTATCTTGCCGAAATCAAACATAATAGTGATATGCACTATTTGTTTCCCAGCGGCGACAATGTTTATCAATACAGTTCCAATAGTTATATGTTTTATAAGGAAAATCTAATACGCATAGTTGAAACAAAAATACCTACAAATTATAAAAAAATTTGCATATTAGATTTTGATATTTTGTTTGATGAACCGAATTGGTATACTATTGTTTCGGAAAAATTAAATAGTTTCGAAGTGGTACAGCCATTTAAAAATGCACATTATTTGAATCTTGATTATAGTGTGCACGAAATCAAAACCAATTGTGTAGATAACAAAACGGCGGAATCTATTAATTATAATTATGAACATACGGGTTTTGTTTGGGCATTTCAAAGAAATTGGTATGCATCATATGATTTTGACGATATGTTTATAACAGGAATGGGTGATTCTATTTTTGCAACTAATGTTACACGACGACAAATTCGAGAGTATGGATGTTTATTATACTATAATTATAATAAATCAAAAGTTCAAAATAAGACATCTGTAAGTTACGATTCGTGCGATTTAAATGTTTATCACTTAAATCATGGTCCATTAGTAAATAGACAATATTCTAACATTCATACTACATTATATAATGCTTTTTTAAACTACAAAATTACAGATTATAGTGAATTATTAACCCGCAGAGACGATAGTATTATTGAATATACTCCAAAATATTTAACGATTTTTAATGATATAATGCTTACTTATTTCAAAAGACGTGACGATGATACTGCAACCACTTGGACAGCAACATTTTAAATCCACACACACACACACAAACACACACATACATACATACACATACAAATACATATTACTATTTATAAAAATAATAATATGCACATAATTTAAGAACATGATTTTAATTATTTATTTTGACGCCGGATTTGCATCAAAATTACAAAAACAATGTAATAAACATAATCTAAAATATAAACTAATACATTTCGAAAAAGTCACACGTGAATCAATTACATCAGATATTCATACAATAGTAATATGCGGATCATATCGGCGTATATTACGTGATGGACGTATACCTATATTGGATTGGCTATATAATAGTACTACGCTGCCCATTATTGGGTTATGTTATGGATTTCAATATATGGCTTTTATAGACGGTGGAAAAATTAAAGAATGTGCGCATTTTAAAGGAATTCGTCGAGACGGATATCATTATAATCACTATGATAGAGTATTAGAATTGCCTCTTAGTTGGACTATCATACATTCTATTGATGGATTTATTAGTATTGCGGCAAAATGCAATCGCATCGGATTTCAATTTCATCCCGAAAATACAAATAAGATATTTGAACACTATTTATTGCCTTTATTGACCGAAGCCTCATAAACAAAATTGATTTGTTTTATAATTTAAACAAATCAAAATAAACAAATTATATTACATATTTAAAAACAATGTCAATTATAGAAATCAGTTTAAGCGAAGCTCCCATACATATTAAAACATCGGATTTTGTAAAAGGTCTAATTGAATTAAGCTCATATAGTGATTCATCGACGCCTTTAATTATTCCGCAAAACGTATATTGCGAATTTTTAGATATAAAATCAAACATCGATTTGAAAAAAATAGTGGAAGCCGACGCATATTTTGGATTTTCACGTGAAACACGCGTAAAAATTCTAAAAAATGTTTATGAGTTTTGGCTTTCTACGGAGGTGCCAATAGAGATGCCAAGTCGCGGCACTATTCTTAGCGATTCCATAAATGAATTATTATATACGCCTGATAGTCAATTAATTCAATCATGTATGAAAAATGGATTAATTGAGTTATACATGTATTGCATACAAAACAACAATCCAAAATATAAAATAAAAATTAATGGTATTTATAGTCATTCTGTTTTTACAATAGCTATAGTAAATAAATATTATGAATTATTTCAAATGGCATATTTGCATGAATTAGAACATATTAGCGCCGAGGATCGTGAAAATTTCTTTGTATTTGCAATTGAAAGTGGAGAAATACGTATAGTGCAGCTTATGTTGCAAACCAAAACGCAAATTACGCAAAAAGTAATGCAAACAGTTTTACATAGTATAGATAAAAATTCTGATATAAATTCAGACACAGAAAAATTCAAATGTCGTATATTACCATTATTATATGAAAACGGGGGACCACTATATATGAATTCGGCATATAGCGCTGCTACGAAAGGGTGTAAATGTTGTTTGGAATATATAATAGATACATGTTTTGAAGATCGCATAGAAATCATAAAACAACACAAATTGTTAGAAGCGACGGTGCGTGGCAAAAACATTGAATGTTATAAATTCATACATGAATGTTTAGAAGCCGAAGGTGAGTTACCGGAAAGACTTCCTATTTTAGAAGCCGTTGAATATGATGCAGGTGCTATATTTAATTATTTGGTCGATCTAGGTGTAGCCGTTCCGCCAATATGTGTAGACATTGCCATACAATCAAAATGCATTAAACTACCGCCGTCTTATGTGAAGAAATTTTGCAAAGACACTATATAGATGGACGCAAATTCAATACATCAATTTGTGAAATCCAATCTGAATTTTATTCAAAACATTCAATTTACAGATAGGTCACGTTTTTTCTTGAATCAGCTTATTCATTTATGTAAAACGACGTATAAAACACAAACACAAACGGAAACACAAACACAAATTACTATGATGCCATCTGATCATACAATGGATACTGCACTATTGCCCGCTGAAATTACAGAATATATTAATAAGGCACCATTCAAACAGGTATATTCATGTTCATTTATTATAGGACAGCGTCAAATTAATTTGTATACTATGGTGTTTAAACGCACACGCAAAACGGCTTTTGTGGACATGATAGAGAAGGTGCGATTATGGCTTACTATGGCATGTAATTTAGCACCAGATATATGTGCACCAGTTATAGATATCCAATTTTTTATGACTCCATTAGAAAAACAATTGCCGACTCTACACCCGCATATACCATTAAATCCTATGCATGCAAACACTGCATTTACATATGCATGTCGACCAAATGAGCCAACCACTATCAGTGTATTTCGCATAGAAGAATGGTTTAAAGTGTTTATACACGAAACATTTCATTGTTTAGGATTAGATTTTTCGCGACACACAAAACAAGAGGCTGAAGTAAAAACATTATTAAAAAAAACGTTTTATGTGGATTCGCCGCTATGTATTAGTGAAACATATACCGAAATATGGGCCGATATAATGAATATAATAGTGTTTTACACTTTGCAAAATATGCCACTTGTACAAATTAATAGACATTTAGAACGCGAAATGAATGTAGAGCGCAAATTTGCGATTTTTCAAGCAGCAAAAGTCTTACATCACTATAGATGTAAATATGAGGATTGTTTGTTTTACCCTAAAAATAAAGCAATGGCGTTTGTTGAAAGTGAAACGAATACTTTTTGTTATTATGTGATGCGGGCTCTATTAATGTATAATTTAAATGGATTTTTAGAATGGTGTATGAAAAATAATCAAGGATCTATAGTGTTTATAAATGAGAATGTAAATGTGAAGAAATTTGTGCAAGAATTAGTGATTGCAAAATCACGCGATACGCAATTTAATAATATAATAAATGAAAGTCAAACATTAGTGAATAATAGTGATGTGAAAATAAATGAGACGCTGAGAATGACAGTTTTTGGATAAGAGTTAATAACATTGACCTTAATCAAATAAAAAAAATATATCAAAAACCTACTCAAAATGCAAAAATAAAATTGATTGTATTTATAATTTAAGTATAAATTATAAACAAAATATACAAAAACACAATTTATATAATTAAAATGAAAACTATTACGAGTCATCAATATATTGCAAATAAAATAGAATTATATTTCTATAATAATAATTATTTAAAAATAGAAAAAATAATTAAAACATTATCTGATTATAAAGACATATTTAAACATGTTCCAAATAAAATATTAATAGATCTTAGCAAAGAGTTTAAATATAGATATAAATATGAAGAAAACAGTGATGAAGATGCTATAAGTATTATAATAAATTCCATAAAAAATAATAAATATATTATAAAAGTTAGCGGTGATATTCCAAAAAAATTTGATGATGGAGTTGAAACCGCATATTTTAAATTTAATTTTGATATTACAATTAGTAATAAAAAAACAAAAGAACCAATATTAAGTATATATGGTAGTGGCGAAGGATATCATTATGTTTGTGGGTCAAGTAATACAGAAATAGAAAAATTTGATATATCTATTTGCCATTATTGTAAAACAAAGGCAGATTTTAACAATGTAGTTGAATATTTAAAAGATAATTGGGATATATATGACGCTAAGTTTGATGATAATACTGTTTTAGAATCTCGAGATTATGAAAAAATATTTGAAGAATTAGATGACCCAAAATGTTTTAAAAAAAATTATTATGGATCTGATAACATATCAGAAGATGAAGATGATAAAGAAGACGATGATGAAGAAGATGAAGAAGACGATGATGAAGACGATGATGAAGACGATGATGAAGACGATGATGAAGATGATGATGAAGATGATGAAGATGATGATGAAGATGATGATGAAGATGATGATGAAGATGACAATGATGACGATGATAGTGAAACAAATGAAGAAGATTAAGAATCAGATGATAGTAAAACATATGAAAATACTATTGTAGTAGACATAAAAGAAAAAGAAGAAACATTAATATGTTATTAGTTTTTCTGAAATTAATAATGATATACCATATATAAAGTAAAAATTAGGTTATGATACACTAATAAATATAAAAAAAGAATATTTAAATTATATATTTAATATTTTAAAAGATAAATTTAATGGAGAAAAATATATTTTTAATATATTTAAAAATAATATATTTAAAAATAATATATTATTATTATGGAAAATAAAACAAAAATAATACAAAATTTTAATTATCCATTAATGGCAGTTCATTCTTTTTTAAAATGTACTGCCGATATAGAAAAAATTAGACTTTTAGTTATAAAAGATTATCCCAAATATGCTTCTTATACAAATGATAAAGGTGAAATAGTAAAACCACCAATGCCAGATTTATTATTTACAAATTATGAATTTTTATATTATGGTATTATTGAAAAAGAATCAATTATGTCTGAAGAAGAAATTAAAAAAAAAAATACGCATGTAATTAATTTTGGTTTATAATTATTTATATATTTTACGTATAGATATTCTAATTAAAAATTGATTTATTTGTTTTTTTATATTTATAAAAACAAATACAACAAAAATGAATAATAATACAGAATTATTTCAAGAATATTGTAAAACGGGTAAATTAGAAAATGCAAAACAATTATATTTATTATACCCAACAACTATTGATATAATTGGAAATTGTCAATATGCTTTTAAATGGGCTTGTGAAAATGGCCACTTAGAAGTTGCAAAATGGTTACTTACAATAGAATCTAATATTGATATATCTGCTTATAATGACGTTGCTTTTACGACTGCTTGTTTTAATGGCCACTTAGAAGTTGCAAAATGGTTACTAACAATAAAACCAACTATAAATGTATCCGCGGAAGCCGAATGTGCGTTTCAATTAGCTTGTAGATATGGGCACTTAGAAGTTATACAATGGTTATTAACAATAAAACCAACAATTAATATATATGCCATGTGCGGATATGCTTTTACAAGTGCATGTGAAAATGGCCACTTAAAAGTTGCACAATGGTTACAAAGTATTTGTCCAGAAAAATATGAATTAGTTGTTGAAAATAATCAAATTATTAGTTATTGTGTCAAAAAACTTATTTTATATACAAATAATACAATTACAATTTCAAGTAAAAACACAGAAGAATTATATTGTTCTATGTGTTATTATGAAGATCAATGTGTTGAAATACAAACAAATTGCGGTCATAACTTTTGTAATGCGTGTATTACAAATTATTTTAACCAAATTTATGGCACTTGCTATTGTCCTTATTGTGAACAACCAATAACAACTTTTAATAAATTACTAATAAATTGGGAATAACTGGCTTTATTTATAAAACAAAAATATCATATGAAGTAAAATATGATAACACAATAAGCATTAAACAATTAAAAAACATATTTAATTTATTAAATGATAAAGAAAATATTTATTAATTTAATTAGTAAATATATACAAAATGCCCAAAACCGCAGAAAATGCCAATGTTAAAAAACATATGACAAAACTTAAAAGTTGTACAAAAAAAAACAGAAAAGCCGTTCGCGATTATTATAAAGCTAGCGAAAATTTAAGAAAGTATAGTGGAACTAGTACAAAACGACGTGAAGCACTATATAATAAATCCAAAAAAGCCGATCTAAAATCGCGTAAAATTCAAGCTGAATGTGTAAAAGTTCGAGATGCTTTAGAAGATATGGTGCATGCAGGCGCGGTTGTTAAATCCGAAAATAAAACTAAAATCGCACAAATGATTAATAAGCTACATAAGACAGAAAGTGAATGGTCGTCTAATACATCTAGTTTTAAACGTATGCTTATGTAAACAAAATTATTATTTATATAGTAAATAATAATTAATGTTTTTATTTTTTACGTCTTACAGCAACACCTTGTTTAGTAGTAATAGAATTTCTAAATAATTTATTTTTATAAGTATTCGGATGAAGAGGTGGGCGATAAATTCTTATTTTTCTTGATTTTGAAGACGATGACGACGATGATGGTGAACCGTTTATATAAAATACACCGGATTTAGTTTTATGTAAAGGATGTTTATTAACTCCAAGAATAGGCATTGGCGCAGTTCTTACTATAGGCATAGGTATAGGCATGGGCGCAGGCATAGACCTAGGTGTAGGCATGGGCGCAGGCATAGACCTAGGTCTTGTATTTCTTCGCGTAGCCCAACGCTTAATATGTTTACGACTAAGACTATCCATATTTGAATAATTATAAATTATACACTTATAATTATTTTTTATTATATAAAAAAAACACATACAAAAACCAACTTAAAAAATTGATAACAGAATATAATACAGAGTTTATATCAACAATCAACAAAATTATTATGGGAATCAAAAACTTAAATCGCTTTATTTCAACTCAATGTACTAACGAAGCCATAGTCAAAACACATTTGTCAGAATTTGCCGGTAAACGCATTGCAGTTGACGCCAGTATTTATATGTATCGTTTTATGTCCGAAAATCGCTTTATTGAACAATTTTATTTATTAATTTCCCTATTTCGCCATTACAATATTATTCCACTATTTGTGTTTGATGGAAAAGCACCAGAAGAAAAAAAAGAATTAATTAAAGAACGTCGTGAAAAAAAACAATGTGCCGAACAGCAATATGCAAATCTAGCAAATAAACTAGAGTCATCCGAAATTACAGATGAAGAACGTAATCGTACAGAAGCCGAAATGACTAAATTAAAAAAACAATTTGTCCGTATTCGCGACAGTGATATTACAACAATTCAAACACTATTAACTGCAAGTGGTATTAGCTGGGTCGAAGCTCACGGTGAAGCCGACATTCTATGTGCGCAGCTCATGTATCGCAGGCGCGTGTATGCCTGTATGAGTGAAGATATGGATATGTTTGTGTATGGTTGCAGCCGCGTGTTACGGCATTTGAGTCTAATCAATCATACAGTATTATTGTATGATTTACAGGAGATTTTAACACAATTAAAAATGAATTTGATGGAATTTAAAGATGTGCTTATATTGTCGGGCACGGATTATAATAAAAACGACGAAACCGAATTAAACGAATCGATTCGATGGTTTCATAAATATAAAAAAACAACAATGCTGTCAATGGATGGCATACCGACCTTTTATGAATGGTTAAATACCAACACAAAATATATTAAAGATTACGAACAATTAATTAAATCACATCGATTGTTTAATATTCAATATGAACTTGATACTAAATTTGTGGATAACATTGAAATTGCAAATACGGATCCTATCGAAGAAGTCGTGATGAACATTTTAAAAGAAGATGGCTTTATCTTTCCGACGGCTTTTTAGACTAGTATTTTTTTATTCAAATAAAATATTATTATTTGAATAAAATTCGAGGGTTTTTTATTTCTTTTCTGTTTTTGATTTTTTAGATGTACCAGATTTTTTAGATGCACCTGTTTTTTTTGTTTTATTACAATAAGGCGAGTATTTTTGTTCGGTTTTATACATATGTTTTAGAATGGCCAGTTCGGCTTCACTATATTTAGTTTTATATTCACTATTGACGGATAAGTTTTTTTGCATGGCATATAGTGATTTGCCAGTTTTTACAAATTTATGTATGACCATATATTCATCAGCGCCCATATCAAGTTTAAATGCAAAATGCATCCCATTAGCAAAATGCGCGGCATCTACTTTTTTAGAAATCGCTTTTGATAAATAATCGGTGACGCGGCAATAGTATTTGGTTGATGAAAAATCCCCATAAATACAATATTTATCAGAAACGGATGCACGAATCGGTTTACTATCGGTATAAGTTGGTTGAGTTGGATCCGCGGGTAATTTAAACAACATACTTTCATCGGTTTTACCGTAGCCCACAATAGTAAACTGAGAATCAAACAATAATATGTATGAATAATTAATAGTTTTATTTTTGATGAGTTTACTAGAATACGTTTTGAAATCGGGGTCGTTGGTATAGGATGACAACGGCTTAATTTCCATAACTGTTTTTTTTATTTTTTGACTTGCAGTTTTAAGACCAAATTTTTTTATATAGGATGGAAGTGAAGTCATTTATATATTAAGCGGACAAAATCTTAAGGGTAGATAAATCTTAAAGGCTAAATAAAAAACGCATGATATTATATTAGTCTAAGATATTAATTCTCATTATTTTAAGTTAAACTGATAATCTTGCATAAACACATGCATATCATCATCCCCCATATGTGTATAGCACGATTTACACATTGGATGTAAATTATCTAATGTTTGTTTTCCACCATTTTTCGTTGACACTATTAAACCACATTTAAACGTTAATTGTATAATATAATCCATTTTACAACAAGGGCACATTGTTTTTCCTACAGATTCACCAATAAAGAGATCCCATACTCGTCTACGCATTAACAATGTAATTTTTTTATAGGGTTTTACAGAAGGTTCTTCAAGTGGTTCTGAGGGAATTTCTTTAAGTGGTTCTGAGGGAATTTTTTCAAGTGGTTCTGAGGGAATTTTTTCAAGTGGTTTTACGTGAATTTCTTCAAGTGGTTTTGCGTGAATTTCTTCAAGTGGTTTTGCGTGAATTTCTTCAAGTGGTTTTGCGAAAGTTTCTTGTTTTTGCAAACTTTTTAATATATTTGGTATACCAGTTATAGTATCACTATAATCATTATCATTTTTATATATTTGATCATATAAAATAGATACAAGAGTTTCATTTATGTGCGAAAGATTTGCAACTGTTCCTTCAAATACATAACTACGGGCTTTTGGTCCTAATTTCCAATAATCAGCAAACTTGTCATACATAATATTTACCAATTTTTCATTATTTAATATTTTCGCTACAGAGGTAAATCTTACTCTTGATTTTAAATTATGTTTATTTACACATAAAAACTTTTTTCCTTTATGAATAATATACGCTTCATCGATTAAAATATTAGAATATTTGCCATCATCGGTATAAATTCCAAAATCATTAATTGCTTTTATAATATCCTCGGTATCCATTTTATCTACTATAGTAATTGTTTATTATAAATTTTTATTTATTATAAATTGTTATTTATTATAAATCAATTTTTTATAAATCAATTTTTTATTTAATCATAAATATATATTATATGAATAATACGCGAAAAACTGCAAAACAAAAAAAAGACGGTTGGATTTCTATTCATGTTGCAGGAACCCCATTTGAAATTGGACTTTCACATGGCACGCAACTTCGCAAAGAATTAGCCGAAGTCCCTGCCGTTTTAAAACATATAGTGCGCACAAAAATCAAAATGTCATACACCAAATATATGACCGATTGTCGGCGTTTACTATTACCGATTTTAGATCGTACCGAATGGGCCTACATTAAAATGGAATTACACGGTATAGTAGCCGGCGCCGCGAATCCCGAAATCACATATGAACTGTTAGTCGGTTGGAATGCATATGTGTCTATGTGCACATATTACGAATTAAATCATGTGTCTGAACGCTGCAGTGCATTTATTGCAACAGGATCACATGTTAAAGATGGCGGTATACTAATGGCGCACAATACACACACCGATTTTTTCAGCGGGTTTATTACAAACATCGCGATTTATGTGCATCCTACCATTGGCATCCCGTTCCGCATGCAAGCCGCCCCCGGATACATTTGCAGTGTTTCCGATTGGTTTCTGTGTGAAAACGGCATCATTGGATGCGAAACCACTATCAGTAATCTTAACTACCGTGTCAACTTTACTACACCTGGTCATACAACGCCATATTTTCTGCGTATACGCCAGGCTATGCAATTCGGTAAAACACTCGATGATTATGTAGATATCATGCGCCACGATTCAGCAGGCGATTATGCTTGTACTTGGCTATTAGGTGACACTAAAACAGGTGAAATTATGCTGTTTGACAATGGCAAAGCGCATCATGGAGTGAAGCGCACATACGACGGCATATTTCATGCGTCAAACGAGGCTGGAACACAGGAAATGATGCGTCATGAAATAGGTAAAGACAATCACGGAGATTCGACAAAGTCGACGGGTGCACGCTATAAGCGGATGGACACATTATTGTTTGAAGTTTATGGGAAAGACGACAACGGGAAAGGACAGTTAGATGTGGCGACGGCAAAAACAATTATGGCGGACCACAATAGTGATGAATCAAATAAAAACAAAACCCAAGGTTCACAATTAACTATATGTAAACATTTAACAAACAAGTTGGCGGGAGCAACCGATAGTAAAATCACAAATACTGTGTTAGCAAAATCAATGAAATTTTGGGGACGCATGGGATCACCATGTGGACAAGCATTTAAAAAAAACAAAACAATGAAATCGTTGCCGATTAAATCGATGCCCCGACATGAATGGGTAATACTATAGTATTCGCCCATTAACATCGCGTCTTGCATATAAAATTAATTGTGTTAAATGAACATTTTGATATCTATGCATTTTTGTTTGTTCTCTATTATTTATATTATAAATTTCTGTAGCAATATTATGATAATTTAGTTTATAATCATACAATAAATCATCAATTTCATCCCATTCTTCTATTTCAATATTTACACATATATGATCATCATACATACATGTTTGATTTTCATAATTAATGCATAATTTACCACCAATTCTATCAAAAACCGATATTAACTCACTGCATGTAATAGGATTCATAAATAATATATATATTATTTATGAAAAATTTGTAAATACTATAATATATAGTATAATATATAGTATAATATAATGGCTGAGTTTACTATACCTGTTACAAACCTATTTTCGCCAAATTTAATAAATAATATAATACCAGAATTATTAAATGAAACATTTCCAAGAACTCAATCACTATCTAGATCACAATCACTATCATGGTTTAATGTAACTACTTCAAATCAACGACAAAAAAACATGTATGTTTATCAAGTTCGAACTGGTGATGGTAAAAACTGTTTACATTTTTCAATTACATTAAACGATAATATAGTAAATATATATTTAAATAAATTAGATAAGTGTTCATCAGATGCAACTGGTACAAAAAACTTAAACAAATTAGAATCATTTGCAGATAAACTACAAAAATCAGACGAAATTATAAAAAACAATTATAAAGTAGTAATAGAATTAATCGACGAATCTTATTTAACTGTGTGTGATAAAAAAATCTCATTAAAATATTTGTTTTTATTAAAATCGGGAAAATCTTGGTATAATAAACTTGGATATATTTCATCAAACTATACTGCAGAACAAAAAAACAATCAAATAGTAATTCAACGTTCTTTTGAAGATGCGTTTCCAATAGTAGTTGATAATTTAATGAATGGTGACAATGAAGAACTTAATTATATATTTACAACTACTATTACTGGGTCTTTAATTAATCCGGAAAGAAATACTGATTTATTGGAGATAGTAAAGGCGAATATGATTTTGTTTGAAAACTTATCTACATCAATGAAGATAAAAGATGTATTTGCAAATCTGCATAAATATTTAATAAACCCTTCATGTGCTAGTAATATAAGAGAAATCACATTTATTTATTTAATGGTTTTACTATTTCGTTATGGTTCAGATGGTCCGGAATTTAAAATTATGTATGACAATGAATTAATGAAAACAGAAGGATTTACTGATGTTAGACGAGGCGGTGATTTTTGGGTTATAGTAAAAACCAAAAAAGTAAAAACAACACGTAAAAACAAAAACAACAAGAAAACAACAACAACCAAAAACAAATAAATATATCCTACATTAATAATATATAATTATGCTTCGCAAATTCACCACTATAGTATTACCAACCGCATTTGCGGCAACATTTACGTATTTGGGAGTAACGCGTATTTTACCGGAAATACATGTTAAGTTTTTTAGTAAAATTCAAACAGGATTACTATGTAAAAGGCCAAATGTAAATCAAGAAAAAACTAAGTAAATATAAAATTTATTTTTTTGTTTTGCTGTTTAGCATAGTTTTCCAATTAAGTGCCATTATTGTGCGTACATTAGTTACTTTGGGTTTATTTGCAATAACATTTACAGCACGCACCATATTAACAATTTGTTTAAATTTTTTGTTAGGAGTTTTAACAGATGCAGTTTTAGTAATAGGTTCAGTAACATTAAAAGATACATGTTTAGTGATTGGTTTCACAATAGATTCAGTGATAGATTCATTGACAGGTTCAGTGATAGATTCATTAAAAGCAGTAGATATAGATTCAGTAATAGTAGCAGCATTTTGCAACGCTTCACATACAGTATTAATTACAGAACATACATCATCAGTTGTTGTATATGCATTTTCTATTGCAGAACATACAGTATTAATTGCAGTACATACATTCTCTATGACTGGCGGAGATACAGTAAATAATGGAGTACGCTCATATGTAATATATCCAGGATCATCATATTCGCCATTACCCAAATGTGTAATTTTAATTTTAAAATACTCATTAGAATCGGGAATATAACAAGCCAAATCGACGTTTTTAAGATAGCACATATTAATATTATCAGAATGGTCATTATTTTCTAATTTCCAAGCATAATTATGTATAGTATCAACTAATGCTAATGGTTTATTTGAGTTATTCATCATTGTTGTAATTAATGTACACATTTGAGAAAAATAATAAAAAGATTCCGGAACACCTAATACAGAAAACAATGAAGGATTTAAACCAGGAGCATTAGATATATTTAAATCACTTAATATACCCCATTTAACGCCAATAGTTCCACCCATAGATTGTTTATTAATAAACAAAAAATCATGTATTAATACATTTTTATTTACATTAAGTTTGTTATCTAAATAATATTTGTAGTTAAATAATGGTCCGCCTTTAGACAAACGTGTAAACCATATACTATCATTTATTCTGTCTTGAAATTTTTTCTTTTTATAATCATCTCTATAGCCTTTTGTAAAATCAATCGAATAATTCATATTTGTATATAATTATATTTATTAAAAATCAATAAATATAATGCATTTAAATAAAAACCATCGAAATAAAAACCCTTAAAATTGATTTTATAATAATTTATTAAACCAATTACAAAAACATATTAGAAAATACTCCAATTATATATACATCGCTATTTTAAACAATGAATCCGATTATTTCAAATCAGAGTGAGGAAAACGATATTTTCCGATTCCGTCTTTCAGGAGTAAATCTCAGTTTAGCCAATGCTTTGCGCAGGATCATCTTAAATGATATTAATACTGTAGTATTTCGCACAGAGACATATGCAGATAATAAGTGCAATATTGCGGTCAATACATCTCGTCTTCACAACGAAATTATAAAACAACGACTCAGTTGCATCCCCATTTTCAGCGAAGATTTGACTGAATTGCCCGGCAATTATATTATGGAATGCGACGTCACCAATAGTACTGATCATATTATGTTTGTGACTACCGCCGATTTCCGTATCAAAAACAAGGCAAATGGCAATTATTTGACCGAAAAAGAGACACATAAGATTTTCCCACCAAACAAGATTAGTGGCCGTTATATCGATTTTGCGCGTCTTCGCCCCCGCATTGGTGATATTCCCGGCGAACAACTCAAATTAAGCTGCGAATTTAGCGTAGCCAATGCCGAAGTTAATAGCATGTTTAATGTAGTAAATAAATGCGCTTATTCATTTACACCGGATGTGGCAAAGGCGGTAGATGCCTGGGCGGTAAAAGAGGCAAAAATGGTTGAAGACGGTGCCCTAAAATCCGACATCGAATTTGCTAAAAAGAATTTTATGATGCTAGACGCCGAACGTTATTATGTAGAAGACAGTTTCGAATTTGTCCTACAAAGTATTGGTGTATTTACTTGTCCTACAATTGTGAAAAAAGCGTGTACTGTAATGCAAAACAAGTTAATTGCATTTGCGGAGGTCGTTGAGGCCGACGTTGTGCCGATCCTGCCCACCGAAGTATCAAGCACAAAAACAACTATGGAGCATTGTTATGATGTTGTGTTGGAAAACGAAGATTATACTTTGGGTAAAGCATTAGAATATTTCTTGTATTCGACTTATTTTGAAGGACGCAAAACACTTAGTTTTTGTGGATTCAAAAAGTTACATCCGCATGATTCGTCGAGTCGCATTCGTCTGGCATTTCACGAGAAGTCAGACAAGACATTAGTACGCGAATATTTACGCGAAGGATGTATTCGACTTCAAGAAGTGTATGTGGAAATTTACAAGAAATTTTAAAGTAAAAGCGCACACAGTTTTTTAATTATTTGTAATAAACAAATAATTAATATAAAGTCTATCCTTAAGCAAAAAATACAAAGTAAATACAATAAGCCATCCATTTATACAAACCTAATTTTCCGATTGCAAGTTGAACAATCGAAATTTTGTCTAAATTTGTTGCTATATATATTACATTTGCAGTAGGTTGTTCAACTTTCATATATCGCATACATGCATTTATCATTCCTGATTGAACATAGTTTAAAATCCAGTTTCGGATTACTTCAATTTTTTTGAGGCCCACTCATAGAACCAAGCAGGAATAATTTTCCACCAAGAAATTTTGACAATTTCATTGTGATCATGCAAGTATTCAATATGACCAGTAATAGTTTTAATATCATTAGGATTTAATTGACCAAACAGACTTTGTAATATTTGAATTACAATAAGTTGTTTATCAATCTTCTGTTTATCCTTTTTATTGGAGTTATCAATCTTTTGCTCAACCATTAAGCAAATCATAAGAATAAGTTCCATGTTGAACTTATCCCTACGAACAGCTTCGGGCAAATTCGTAATGCGGTCCAAGATTTGGGCTTGAACTTTTGCGATTTTGGCTTCTTTCCATAACGCGTTTTTCGGTTTAATATATGCAAACTCGCTCATTGTGGGTATTTATATATAATGCAAAACACAATTTTTTATTGCTAAACCTACTTTTTATCGCTAAATATATTTTATCTTTAATTCTTTATATGTTATATTCCTAAACATATAAATTATTTAATAATATGTGTGTGTCTAACTGGGTCTTTTTTTACGCGTAATATTCAAATATTTTTTCAGAGTTTTTAATTTATTTGCAGAAAGTAAATTTACTTCTGGAATATTTTTACGTGTTGTTCTAGTTGAAATTGGTGTTTTTAACACAATTATATTTTTATTTACTGTTTTTTCAATATCATTTCGTATATGTGTTAAAATATTTTCTAAACTTCGAGTTCGTTTAATTACAATGTTATTTTTTCGTGTGCTTTTACGAAGTTTTGTCCGGCTTCTAGGTCTTCTTATTATAACAGTTTCATTATGAATATGTTTTGTTGTTGTTTGAAAAAAAGCTGTTTTTAAAGATTCAATACACATATCAATTATTTTTGGATTTTTTTCCATTATTGTAAATGTTAATGTATTAATTGGTAATTTATATTCAATATTTATACTAGATTGTTCGGCTATAGTATATTCACTATATGCTTCCGGTAATATAGAAATATGTGGTTCCAATTTAATTAAAAACTCATCATCATTTAATATAATATATAGCATTTGCATAAATTGCAATGTATAATTATCATATAACAAATCATTCAATGACATTTGTCCAACATTTCTAGTAATATCATGCGTTTCTAATGCATTTAATTGTTCTATACGATCATAATCTTTTAATACTTTATTTGCAAAATTTCTACCCAATTTTGTAGAGAAAGTTTCATGCGTATGTACTAAATCTTCATATAAACTGTCATATGTCATAACGGGTGTTTCTAATGTATCATCATCACTTAATAATCCACCATGAAAATTAAATTTCTTTTTTACAAAAGCACAATCAAATGGTGTAATCGTGTATACATTTTTTACAATTGTAGTATCCTCATATGAAATAATATAATTATAACGTAATGTTAAACTAATTAAAGGTACGTAAAATTTAAAAAGCGCACGAACTAATGAAAAATACGTTTGTCGTGCTGTATTAAATTGAATATTAAACATACGCGATCCAAAATAAAGATTATAGTTAGTATCATATTTAAACATATCCATATTTGTATTAATAATTTGATTAATTACACATAATCCCATAAATACAGCAATTTTACCATGCATGTGTGGTTCCATCATTTTTGTATCAATATCAGACAAAGGTATATCAATATATCGTTGTAATGCATCACCTCCTGAAACTGCAATATTATAACCTGAATTTCGTAACATAATAATCATTATCTGTAATAATTTACGTAACGGTGTGTTGTTTAATGAATGATTCATTAATATTTTTTCTAATTCCGTAAATTTTACTATTCCAGTATCAACAATTAAAGATGCATCGTAATTTTCAAACAAATATGTTATCATCGCATTTTTAGTATAATCTTTTGGTTTAAAAACAATATCAAATGTCTGTATTAAATCATATAAAACATCTTGAATATGTGTTTTTTGGCTTGGTTCTAATTCATCTTTATATAAAGATTGTTTAAGAGTTTCACGACGCATTTTATCAATATTAATTCCTTTATCTTTGCGTACTAATTGTCCCATAGTGCTATTAATAATAAATAATCCATATGCCGATGGATATATTATAGATTTCGAATCAAAAAATAATGATTTCATATTTGCCACGTCAAATGGCTGCCATCCCAATTCGCAATAAAATAACGCCATTTCATTATCACCAAACCAATCTTTTGTTCGCGTAGTTAATATAGTTCTATCTTTAATTAATACATTTCGCGGATGTAGCTCAATACCATAAGAATAGGCATGTTTTGAAAATGTTCGTTCTTTAAATACTTCTCCTACAGTATCAATAACTTTCAATTCATATAACTGTTTAATTTGATTTGTAATTGGTAGTCTCTCAAATAAATCCACTATTTGCTCCATATATGTTTTAATTATTTGCCTACATTTGTCGAAGAGTGGTTTAATAATTGTATTATTTGTATCAGTTTTATTAGCTGAATTAACTAAAATCAATATATCTACGTTTCCAGGTAAAAATGCGACTTTATTATAATCATCAATTAAACTAGAATTTTCTTTTGCAAAATTTTCCCAAGCACGACCACCATATATACATGACATAATGTCTGGATTTTCATTTAACTTTATTATATCTTGTTTGATAGAATCCATTAATTTCTTTTTAAAAAATGATTCGCTAAAATCTGCAAATTTTTTACGTTGTGTACGAATTTCTGATTCTACATCAATATCAATAAGTTCACGAGCATTATTACGAATATTTTCTACAGCATCTTCTGATACTTCCGTCGATTCTGTCGATTCTGCCGCCGCTCTACTCATATATCCATATGTATTACGTGGATATATGAAATTTATGTTGCATATTTATACAATAGCGTAAAATACCGATAATTTATATAAAATTGATTACTAAATTTTGAAAAAATAACAACAAATAACAACAAATAACAACAAATAACAACAAATAACAACAAATAAAATGGAATTAAGCGAACTTGTCTCGCAAATTAAACAAAACAATAATTGGAAAAGCGAAAGTAGAATTATTGGAGAAGCGTGCGAAGATTATGTAAAAAATAAAATAAAATGTATTAGATGTAATAATAATAATTTTGAAAAATATAAAACAAATGAAAAATCAAAAGATTTAATTTGTATAAGTTGTAATCAAAAATACCAAATAAAATCAAAAAGTGTTACTCATAAACAAATAAATAATATTAAATATAAAAAACAATTTAAGACAATTGGAGGTGATTATTCTACAACATTAAATAACATTAATGAAAAAATAGATTACTTAATTATTTTATATGAAAAACAATCTTATACAATATTAAATATTTTATACATAACAAATGAAAATATAAATTCTAATTGTATTATTCCAAGAAAACCATTATCTTCAACTGCAAAACGAGCAGGATGGCAAGGATGTAATTTATTATTTGATAATATACAAATAATAAAGTAAAATCTGTGTTTGAAAAGTTTAAAGATGTCAAATATATACTTTTACTTTACTTTTACCTTTTTTGACGTTTTATGATTTGCAATTTGCTCCGCAGTATAACATCCTGTACCCAAAGCTGCATATTTTTTAGTTCCTTTTGCACATCTCGCCTTAGGGGATTTTTTAACACTATTATGATTATCAGACGGCAACATATCTATTTTAATTTTAAATTCGTCTTCTTCTTCGTCTACTATTTTATGAACTTTTGCATGTGTTTCTTTTGCCAAATTTCCAACAGCATATTCTAATTCATTCGCTTTTATACCCAATTCGATTTTTTCTTTGCGATCCTTTTTATTTTTCACCGTTTGTGTTTTAATCGCCTTTTTATATGCTTTTTCTAATGCTGTTTGGTATTTTTCTTTATTTTTAATTGTTGTTTTCAATTGTTTTTGCATCATAGTAATGCGCATTCTTGCATTTTGTGTATTTTGTGCCATTTCTGCGTCATATTTTTCCAATTCGTCCTCTAATTTATCCGTCATGTCTGTCGATTTTTTTATTTGTTTTTTCAAATTCGCAATATAGAGACGGTTGTTTTTGTCTACTTCCATAAGGTGTTTTTTTAATTCCGCAATTTCTTTTTGATAAGCTTCAATATTTTCAGACAATTCAATAATGTGTGGATTTGTATTAAACCCTTTTCGCGAAGATGCCCGTTTACATTTTTGTTTTAAATTATAAAACACCGATTGAATATATTTTTGATAATCATTACTATCATTAAAATATTCTTCATTTATGCCGCCACCCAATTTTACGGGTGATGACCGTAAAGAACCTGTATATAGTGAAGATGAATTGCTTCTAATACTAGATTTTTTTGATTGGCTTGATGTATGTGCAGGCGATGACTTTAACGAACCTGTATATAGTGAAGATGAATTGCTTCGAATACTGGATTTTTGTGAGTTACTAGAATGTAAATTGCTTGATAAATATTCAGAAGGAGACTTTGATGCTAGACTCAATTCTGACGGTTTAATAGCATCACCTATTTTACTGCGTTTTGCAATATCGCGAATATGTTTGATTTTTTGTGTAATAGCCTTTTTCAAAATATTATATTCGCCCCTTAATTCTTTTACTTTGTTTGACACGTTCTTTTTCTCAGAAGTCAATTTAGTTTTCACATTTTTAATAGTAGTTTTCGCGATTTTCTTACAAGCAGCAAGATTAACATGTTTGTCACACAGTAAATTTATGTCGTCTTTAGTTTGTTCAATTAATTTTGTAATACCGGCAGCAATCGCCGCGCCATCATCAATGTCATCTTTAATATCGTCTAATCGTTTTGCATTAATTTCGCGAATAATTTGTGCATCATACCCTTCATACAAGGGTTGTTCATTTAATATAGGCACGGCGATTTGTTTGATAACCGGCTGAGAAAACATGCGAGCGTCGCGTTCTCGGTTCAAATAACTAATATGACCCGCAATTTCGTTTTTGAAACGGCGTTCACCGGTCTGAGTAAATTTGCCCGCGTCATCTAAATATGTTTGCGCAAACACATTAAAATTGTCGGAAATTCGCGCGGTTCTTTCTCTACATAAATTAAGTAGCTGAACTAGTTCCATTGGCGAAGATGTTATAGGTGTGGCGGTCATGAGTAATAGACGAACAGAATCGGCACCGGATACTTCATAAGAACGCATAATGGCATCATAAAGGGCTGTGACATTGGGGCGCTCCGCGCCCCCGAGATCCGACTCCCCATACAACTTATGCGCCTCGTCAATTATTAGCAGTGTTTTACGTAAAGGATCTTCCACTCCGTTTTTCTTCACTAACTGTTTATAAAAATCGTTGTTTTTCGATACCAAATTCGTAAATTGCTTGTATGACATGGGTTTAATAAACCATGATTTGGACAATAATTTCATGCGATTTTCGCCGCTTAATTGCGATTGTGTAATAGTACCTGATTCAACTGCCGCGCCAATAGACACACTGCATATTTGGTCAAACATGTTTTTCCAAATGTCATTTTTCAATGTTGTGCGAGTTACCCACAAAATAGTATATCCGGCTTGCTCGAATGAGCGTGTTGCAGTTGCAATTGCTGTGCATGTTTTTCCTGTGCCCACACTATGGCTTAGTAACATACCTTTACGATTTAATTCGGGACTAAAATAGTGACTAATAAAATCTTGTGTAGGATTTAATGTCATAACTGTAGACGCACCACCACCACCCTTAGAAAAATAACTTTGCGCATCAGTTAAATCAACACTATGATCCAACATCATTGTAGGATCTCCTCCTTTGATATGCTCTGGCCCTCCCTGGTTGAGGTCTAAAAGCCCTCCTCCACACAAATTTTTCATCACCGGTTTCTCCCATTTCATATTTTCAAACACATCATTTACCATTTTTCTGGCTCTATCGGAATCATATGGCAACTCTCCCAATAGTGTCGAAACACCAGCCATGTGTATATCATCTTCAACATTCTCTATTTGCTTTGTTTTACTGCCGCCCTTAATATTTGAAAATTCATGAATGGGTCTGTTCAAATCCGCGTCAATGGCGCCCTCCATGGAAACCCGCTCCATATCCGCCATCAAATTCAACATACGCAAATCGATTCCCAAAGATTTCAAATACAGTTGATGCACCGTTGCCGCATCTTTAAATTTAAATCGTACATCCTCCGGAAACACTAAATCATAAATATTAACATACAATGGCCACCCTTGCGTAGGGTGAAATTCTAACCCTTTTTGACCACAGGTTCGTGTACCACGCCCAATAACTTGTTTTTGATCGGCCATGGTGCTTTGAGGTTCAAAAATGTGCACATATTTAATGTCAAACAAATCAATTCCCTCCTTAAATCCGGCATCCATTACTATAATGCGTGCCATATCACCATACACATTGTCGGGTCTACTGTTGAAGCGACGCAGAATTTCTTTGCGCATCGACACCGATAGTGGTTTACCATGAACCGCCACAGAACTCAATAAATAGAAGTTTTTGCCTTTATTTTTTGCTAATTCGCCCTCAGATATTAGTTTATTAGAGGCACTATAGCCTAATTGCATGTCAAACAGATCAATTAATGCTGATGCCACTATTTTAGCTCCATGTGTTCCGGATTTTACGGTAGAAAACACGAAGTGTTTAAATTTGCGCCCATGAACCCGCATATCTTCGGCATCTTGTCGTTTAATTTCATGCATTAGTTCAAACAGTTTAGGAGAAACATATTTTATAACTTCCCAAGTGAGATGTTTGCGGTCTTTGCCCTTGTATTCAAACAAATAACGCGAATCGGATGATGCAAAATTGCCGATTTTTTGTACACATGCGGCGTCATAATTGGCTTTAAAATCTTCTGGATCAGGTTGTATGTGTTCTAAATATTCATGTAATTCTGATTCTGATTCTGATTCTGATTCAGACATTTATATATTTTGATGTTACAATCTTTTGTTAGGGTCTCTATTAATAAATTCTTTATCCGGTATAAATATATATTTGATTAATTATGTCTAGACCCACAGCCAGCAATGTTCTAGGTGGACCTTTTAATGGTTATTCTGCTAAACAAACAGTAAATAGTTTCAAAACATGTGACGATGCATCTATTCGTGGTATTTTACGTCGCAGTTGGAATACTGCTTATGCCACTGGATCAGTAAATGGTCATAGTCGCGTGGTTACTCCTTTTCGTGCCGTAAATAACTCGGGTGACTTTTTGTCTCGTAAAAATTATGTGTGTGGTGGGCCCAATCCTGCCCCTTTCGGCGGCAAACGCCCTGGATACAGATATGGTGGAATACTATCAGTGTGTGACAATACTAATGTACCCGCTTCGTCTTGTAATGTGAAATTCGTTCCTGATAGTTCGGACTATATTAGATTTAAGAAACAACGCGCTTATAACCAAGTTTATAATGATGTGAACTTTGGTGGTTATAATAATTCTGCTCAAGAAGCGCTGCCTAGGGTAAGATCTTAAGTCACAGACTTAAGACAACCTTCTATTGTAAGATCTTAAGTCACAGACTTAAAACAACCTAAGTTCATATCTTAAATATTTTCTTACAAATAATTATAGTATTCTAACATGTATAATTATTTAGTTGAATTTGTTGGCACTGTCTTTTTCATTTACGTTATTTTGGCTACTGGCAATCCTCTTGCCATTGGTGCCGCCCTTGCCCTAGTTATTATGTTGGCCAAAAACACATCAGGTGGTCACGTTAATCCCGCGGTTAGTTTAGCCATGGTTTCTGCTGGTAAATTGCCTACCACAGAGCTGCTACCCTATATGGTTGCTCAGTTCTTTGGTGGCCTTGTTGCTTATCAGCTGTTTCTCCGTTTTAAACTATAGAGAAACCTATATATAGTCACATAATAGTTTTAACAGTAAAATGCAATTAGAATTGTGTTTGCTCCCTATACTACCTCCCTTCTATTTTTTATTAATTATAAAAGGAGGGGTCCTAGGGGAACCGATGGTTCCCCTAAAAATTGAATCTTTTTTTAATATTACTATTAGTATTAAAAACAAAATATATTAACATTTATCAATTATCTATTGATCGAAATAATGATTTCTATTCCTATAGAATTAGAACACGAAATTTTCAAATTTGCCGGCTATAAGCTGAGAAATGGTGTCTATATGGCACAAATCAATACACATAAGAAATCCCAATTGCAAAACTTATTGTTAGAAAAGCCAAAGATTATTAAAAACCGTGTAATCATTGATTTGTATTCTAAAAAGTATCACGGCGATTATATCACAAAGGTATTAAGAATTGATAGTATTTATAACTCTTATACTGCGTATTATTGTGAAGAATACGACGGATATCGCTCTAGATATGAGCCATCAATTCCTTGGTAAATAGGCATTACGCTTTACAAATAAAAAAACATATACATATGTGTATGTGTTTTTTTACTATGAATTTCTTTATGTCTTATTTTTCCTTATTTTTTGTTTTTTCTTGACTTATTTTTCCTGGCTTTTGTTTTCCTGGCTTTTGTTTTCCTGGCTTTTGTTTTCCTGGCTTTTGTTTTCCTGACTTTGCGTCGACCACCGCCTTCAAACATGCGAGTTTCACCACCCATTGATGTAGGATGTGGTGTAGGCACTATAGGATTATATGCTTTTGTAAGATCCATTTTACTATAGTATACATTCTGATAAAAACAACGTCTCACTTATTGTTTCGAAATGAAACTTACCGTCTCACTTATTGTTCCGAAATGAAACTGGCAATGGCATAAATCCAACTTTTTCCTACAGTATCTGTCGGGTCGGTATAATCCACATCAGCATCCGCATTAATACGCAACACATTATATCTGTATGACTCATGCACTATCATATAGGATTGAGCCACATCATTTATAATCGAATCCGTGTCTGGTACGGCTGTATCCACCAACCATTTTGTATGATAGTCCCTACAACGCTCTAAATATGAAACAGGAATTCCACCTTCGCCATTACGATGACGTTTATTAATACGTTCGGCACATATTTCAGGCGCAGTATCTAAATAAATCATAGCATTTACACGATAATCGTCAATAAACTCACAATACCATTTATTATAAATGTCATATTCTATTTTATCCGCTTTTCCATCATCGTGCAACATTTGCATAAATATGTTTTTATCGGCACTTAAAGAGCGTTCAATAATAATTACTTTACAATCGGAATTTTCTTTGATGGCTTTTTTTAACATAGTTAGCCTGCTAATGTAGGCCATAACTTGAAACGTAAATGCATATCGGCGCTGATCTTCATAGAATTTCTCTAAAATAGTATGTCCAGCTTCGTCTGTGATACTTTCCCAAATATCGACAGGTTCTTTCAAAAATAGGATTTCGCCGTGGGCACTATTCTGAATCAAATGATGTTCAAGATTTTCCAATATAGTAGATTTACCGGTGCCGATGTTGCCCTCAATAGAAATAATAATGGGTTTATTCATGTTTTGTATATATGAAATGGGTGTTATATGATATATGGGTGTTTGTTTTAGATGATTATAACTTATCTATTTTTAAGGAAACCTACGGATAGTACCAACGAAGTTGGTACAGTGGAGAGCCTTTGGCTCTCGCTCCTTATGATCCTTCCTTTAAGTTTTCGCTACCCAAAGGGTAGCGAAAACGGCGTTCGCACCAAAGGTGCTAACTTTTACCTCGCCGGTAACGAAGTTACCGGCTCGGAGTGCTAATATTTTAATATAGTGAATTCAAACAATAATATTATTCTGTTTTATTAAGGTGGCGATGAATGACACACCCACACATGCACCATATGGTTGACCTAATAGTATTCAAATATAAATATTATTAGTAAATTAATTTACTTAAACAAAAACAGTTATATAATAATATATTATGACAACTTATTATAATCTTATTGAATATAAAGATAATATTAAAGAACCTAGTTTAAGAGTTACTGATATAACTGTAAAAGTAATTGGTCTTTACAATACATATGATTCTGCTCTTAAAAAAATTTCTGAATGTATAAGAGACTCTGAATATGTAGTTGATAATTTCATATTAGTACCTGAACATACGATATATTCTCATAAACGAGCGGTTCGATTATCAAATAAATCAGGTACAGTATATCGATCATGTATATTAAACCGCTATTATATTGAAGATGAAAAATATATGATTGAGGACAAATATGTAATTACTAGTCCATATGCATATGCTATTGTCCCAGTTACATTGTCTGATGAATATGTGGATAATTAAATCAAATAGTACACTATTTACTATGAGTACTATTATTATATAAACAATATAAATCAAACACTATAATATATTTATTATAGTGTTTTTATTATGAATAAAATAAAACTGCAAGAAATGGCAATACAAGAATTAAATAGTAAAGAAATTAAAAATATAAAAAAACAATTATGTCAAATGTTTATTAATAACAAAGAAAAGAAAAATTGTATACGCGAATTTGATAAAAATTTTATCAAATCATTTATTATTTGTTATCAAAACAAAATGAATAATATATAATTTAATTTATTGTATTTTCTTTGCTTTCTTTTTCGCTTGATCTTCACTTTCTTTTTCATTTGCTTCTTCATTTGCTTCTTCATTTGATTCTTCATTTGCTTCTTCATTTGATTCTTCATTTGATTCTTCATTTGCTTCTTCATTTGATTCTTCATTTGCTTCTTTACTATCTTCAATATAATGTTTTATTTTATCGTAATATTCATATGGTTCACATAATGTAATTGTAACACTATACCAATTATGGTAAGGGCAATACTCACTTGATTCTGTTACGAAGACTTTTTGTGTTGAGTCAAAGTCCCAAACATGCAATATATCTGTATGTGTTGTTGAATCGTCTTTTGGATTGTATTTATCATATCCAGGATAATAATTATAAAACTCAAACAATAATTTTGGGTTTTTAATAGTTTTAAATATCTGTTCAATAGTATAATTTTTAATATTTACTTTTAAAGATTGAAAATCCTCATTATTAGTTAAATTCATTTTATCATTAATTGTTTTAATTAATTCAATATAATGGCCATTTGCAGTTTGTGAAAATACATAATTATTATTCACATCATTCACATCATTAGCATCATTTACATTATTAGCATTATTCACATCATTAGCATTATTCACATCATTAGCATTATTCACATCATTAGCATTATTCACATCATTAGCATTATTCACATCATTAGCATTATTCACATCATTAGCATTATTCACATTATTCACATTATTAGCACTATTATTGTTAAATTTAAATATAGTTAATAAATCATTTTTGTTAACATTGCCGTATGAAATCATATTTGGATATGATTTTTTATAAGACCATTTTGGAACATTTAATAACTTAAATTGCTGTTTTAATTTATCTTTAACACATTTATCACTATCATCATATGCATTTCGTAATACAACATTGTAATCTAAATCTAATCCATGTTGCCATGTATTATAATGTATATTAATTGGTCCTATTTCTCGAATATATTGTCCTACTTTAAATATAAATTCTGATGTAATTTGTAATTGTTGTTCATGACATACTTTTAACCAATAATACACATAGTATTGTTTTCCATATTTACAATAACATTTTTTAATTCTACTTGAACCTGACTTATATCTCCAATTTGTTGTACATATACAATAATCATATTTCATATAATGCAGTCCAGACTCTTTATTTTGTTTATATGAAGTTGTTATAAATTCACAATATAATTCATTATCATTAATATATTTATCATAATGTATTTTAAAATTATTAAAATCACCATTCATATAACAATTTAGTATTGGTATTAAATTTTTATAATCATGTATTTTGTCATCAAATTTTAAATTTCTAGCTATTTTTTCGACTTTATTCATTTCTAATATGTTAATATGTAAATTAATTATTTTATATTGTTTCTTATATAATCATGAATATCGATTTAATTAATATTATCGTAACCTCTTTAGTATTTGTTTTTTTACTATCCATATTTATTCAATATTTAATTGATTTATGGTACAAGTTACCCGAACGTAATATTTTATACAAATTCAAAGAAGGTTTTGAAGACATGTTAAATGGAACTGATCCTGAAAAAACCATTGACTCTAAAAAAACCACCGATCCTGAAAATACTGCCGATAGTAAAAATACTGCCGATCCTGAAAAAAACACTAATTCTAAAAAAGAAGAAAATGAGGTGTCTTTAGATATTTCTGGTGGTACAACACCAACCACTACACCAAGTACTTCAATGACCCCAATTCCTAGCACATTAACTCCCGAACCTGATTATTTAAACGTCGATTATGCCACTATGAACTCCACTAACATCACCGAATTGTTTGATAAAGTTAACACTCAAACAGATATTATTCGCACTTTAAAACAGCCTTATAGTGACAAATTTCAAACAGTAAAATTCGACGGCTCTATTGGCAATGCCGATGTAGATATCAATACTGTGATTTTTAGCAATTTAATTGCGATTCTTCGTTCTGCAATTCAAACCAACGACAATGATCTTAAATCAAATCCAGGTATTATTGAAATTTTTCAATATAGTGGCAACGAATCCATCGGTGAATTAATCAACGAATTAGGTTTAATGACCGCCGATAATATTAAAAAGAAACATGACGGAGTCTCTACTGTCTCGTGTACTGTTACTGATGCCGCCGAGAAAGTCGCATGTGTTAGTAAAATTTACAAACAATTCGATCGCAAAATGGAATCCGATTATATTAATCGTGTAATGGCTATAGTGGATGCTCATCAACGTATTATTGACCGCATTTTAGAAAAGAAATCCAAAGGTTAATGACTCTATACATTATGTCCATCTAACATATATAGTACAATGGATAGTGCAAACGTATATTTAACCCATATTAATAAGCCACCCAATTATACAAACATGTCTGTCAAATCAATTGAAAAATCCAAACAAGAATATGCAAAATTACTTAATGATAAATCCAGCAAAGCAAGTACTATAAAACCAAATAAACCTTTAGGACGTATTTTTTTGCAAGATAGTAAAACACTATGTACTGATGTAAGTTCTGGCACAGCTGTGCCTCGTTACAACATTATTAATGTAAGAAAAGACAAGGGATTCATTTCGTCGGCCATGGCCGATCTTACAACGGCCACCAGTTCAGCAATCGACTATTCCACAAAAAATTCCTCTCCAAAATGTATGAGAGCTACTATATTAGAAGTGAACGAGACTGGCAGTAAACTGCAAAATACGCAATATATAAGTTTGGCCGATTTGCGCGATGCCGACCCGGAAGTATTTCCCAATAAAAAACGCCCTTACATTCCTGAAGGGTTTCAAGACATTGCCGATGAATACGAAATTACCATGGACACAGGACAACGATTTTTCGTGGGTTCTGTGGCTGTTTTAGGGCTGTATATGTACTATAGGTTAGTATATGGGCGCCGATAAAATATAATATATTTTATCCATAGTAATTACCTGTTAATTTTTGTTCTCTATCTAATACCGAATCATATTTATTAATTCTTGGTCTATTATTACCTGCCGTCCGTGTTGTAATATTTAATATTTTCATAAACATATTAATTCCTTCATAAAATATTTTAGGTTCAGTTATATCACATATTTTAGTTGTAGATGTTTGATCTGTTTTTGATACAATTAATATATTACTATATTGTTCTTGTGCTAAAGAAACTGATACCATAATATCATGTTCAATAATAAAACAACATTTATTATAAGTTTTCATAAAATTTTTAATTGCACTAATAACATTTAATCGATTTTCAATATCTAAATTTGCAGATGGTTCATCTAATAAATACAAATCAGCGTTTTTTCCCAAACATAAGGCAATCATTACTTTTTGTAATTCGCCACCGGATAAATTATTTATTGATCTTATAAATAATTTCTTAATATCCAGCTGTTTAATTATAATTGTATTAAATAATTCATCATTTAATTTTTCACCAATAGTATTATGCATTAAATCATATACTGTTGGATATGTATTATTTATCGTATTTTTATATATTTCTATATTTGCTGTTTGCGATTTTATGCTTGTAATAACCCCCGATATATGCGATATCCATTCCATATATGTACTTTTACCGGTGCCGTTTTCACCTAATATAATATTTAATGAACATGTATTTATATTTCCGGCAGGGATACGTAATATAAATCCATCATAACATATAGTATGTGATTCATACGTAATTAAGTTGTGTGTATTTGTTAAATTAAAGACAGCACCATCAGAAATAGGTTTTAAATTAAACTCTTCATTTCGAAACCGAATATTTTCTGTTGGAATATAGCCATTTAAATAAATATTAATACCAGTTAATGGAGTTAATGGATTTGATACTATGCCATATACACTTGGTTTTCCATAAACAATATATATTTCATCTACCATATAATCTAATATAGAAAGATCATGATCAATTACAAATACATATTTATGACTATGTTTTAATGATGTAATTAAATTAGATATTTGAATTCGTTGTTTTACATCTAAGAAATTTGTTGGTTCATCAAATATATAAACATCTGCGTCAATTGATGCCGTTATCCAACATAATAATCGTTGCAATTCACCACCTGATAGTACACCAATTTGCTTATCAATTAATTTGTTTATTTCTAACAAATAATACCAATTATTTAATGTGTATGATTGTATAAAATCAGAAACAATAACATATTCATTATTTTTAATTGTATTTTTAATTTTTTGTTGTTTTACAGAAATACATAATTCATTTTTATAAAGTTTACTAAAATAATTTTGTAATGAAGTACCCCGAAATTTTGTTATAATATCTTTATCGCTTGTTTTAACTGTAAAATTTTCAAAATTTGGTTTTAAATTATTTGATAATATATCAATTAGTGTTGTTTTACCAACACCATTTTGTCCAATAATACCAATAATTTTATTTGGACTAACTAGAGGTAATTTATAAAGTCGAAATCCGTTTTTTGAATATCTATGTGTAATTAATGATGGTATTTCTGTTGGTAAATTTACTATTTGTATTGCATTAAATGGGCAAGCTTTTACACACATGTTACATCCAATACACATATTTTCATGAATTTTTGCAATTTGAGATGGAGTGGTATTATTAATACCGGTTGTGGTTGGTTTGACAATATCTTCAATATCTATAACAATTTGACCTTGTCTTTGCGGTGGACATTTACCCATACACTCCTTTTTACATTTATTTGGTTTACACTTATTTTCATCAACAATCGCAATTCTTTTCATTTTAAATAGTAATTATATTAATTACTATTTATATATATGTAACTAATCAATTTTATAAATATAATTATAAAAAAACCCAAAATAAACATGTATATGCCAACTACAAATACATGTGTATTACCAGCACCGAATCAGGCATCATTTGACCCACCATATGTTTCGATATAGTAAGCCGCGACATATTACCCTGTTTGATTTGTGTGACAAAATGTGTCACACTTTTATTTTTCGCAAATGGCACCCCATAATGTAGGGCAACACTGGTGAAAATCCGCTTCCAATAGTCAAACAGGTAAATTGTGCCACGGCATTCAACTTCACATGAGTCCGGCGCATACTTAATTGTAGGAATCGACTTAGCATAAACGTCATATATTTGCGTGTAGTTTGATACTAACTCTATTAGACCCGGCAATAGAGCCGCATCGAAATTTTGCAAAAACGGTATCAATTGATCGCGCATTTTGCCTCGTTCACACCAATCCGGCGTAGAATCATATGTGTATGGCACCGAGTTTACCTGTGCATAAGCAACAATTTGACTTTTCGGGGTCATTAGCAGCGGACGCAATATAGTAACGCCGTTGTAATCTCCCTCTATATCCATGCCAAATAAATTATTATAACCCCGGCGTTTTTTTATGTTGGAAAACACGTTCTCTAATGCGTCGTCTTGGTTATGGCCTAGGATTACCGGAACACGATTTTCACCGTTTCCTATCCAAATTTGCATAATAAGTGCCCCTACATGTTTGTAGGTATCAAATCGAATATCCCGCGTAAAAGTCTCGTAAAATTCGCGATCAGCGTCACGCGTGCGTTTTACTTCTGTAATTTCCCGCACATAGTGTGAAATACCGAGAGCCCTGCAAACCTGCGTTACCATGCGCAATTCGTCAGCTTGTTCGGCGCGATTCATATAATTAATCGAAACTGCCACAATAGTTGCTGTAGGAAAAGCTAATGAAGCAAGCACCAAACATACCATAGAATCTACTCCGCCAGATACTGATACTATCAATGGACCTGTATGATATTTCTTTGGAATTCCATTTATGAAACTATCAAATATAGTATCGCGACGACTTAATAAGTCGTGCATTATAAATGTGCGCGCTGATTGGGGATCTAAAATGTCAGGATTGATATTAATTGGTTCCAACAAAGAATGATCATACACTAATGTTGTGTTGTATTTTGATAGGGCTTTTAAGGTGGCTTGACGAAATCGACGGCACATTGGATGTGGAGTATCTATACCCGGCATATTCAAACAATATTGTAATAATACGGGGTCAAATGTGTGCCTCCATGGCATAAGCGCAAAACAGCGATATTCCAAATCGAGTTCATGAAAGTGATCCAAAATGCCACTATTTTCGAGAATATGACGGGCTTTACTATCATAGTGCCGAATTATTTTTGGTAAACCGCGATACATATGTCGCGTAAATTGGTCAAACAGTATAATTGTGGCGACTATTTCGTCGGTGGATGTGAACTGTGGAAAATCGGCGTGATCCATGGCTAGCAAAATGGGTTCATATTTGGCTTTTATTAAGGCGTCGAATTCGGGTGGACAACCGAACCAATAATCCCTGGCCGGACCAAACCAAAATTGCAATAATTCTGTATGAAATTGAATAGTAGACATTTTTGTTTTGTTTTGTTTTTGTTTTTGTTTGTTTTGTTTGATATAATTATCAATTTTATTATAGTATTTAAAAAATAAGCGCTTTATTATTTTAAAAAATGATTCGAAAACTCTTAATTAATAACAATTGTGTTAAACCTATGTTTAAACATAACTATAGTAATCGTAACTTTTCAAACACAAATAATGAGACAAATAAGCAAATTTTAACAACACTTAATGGCATTGAAAGCAAATTAGGAACAATTATGATGTTTGGCATTTTCCCATATGGCTATTTTTTAGGACATTTTATTACGGATGTGATTAAATTAATTCAATAATAAATTTACAAATACAATGCTTAATAATAAAAATGCCGATAGTAATTCCTTATACTGCAACTTCAATCTCTATTGCAGGACGTTTTATATTTATGTATTTGTTGTGGAAAAATAAAAGCACTAATATATTTTCTTTAATATTTTGCATTCTCAATACATGCTCATCATCATTATGGCTTTACTATAGTATTATAAATAAAGATACACCGATGATTATGAGAAGTTCTTGTGAAATATCTTTGCTGTTAATATCTGCTATTTATATTATTCGAAATAAATATCAACAAATATTGCCCTTATAATAAACTGACATTCGTAAATACATATAATAATTTATTTACGAATTAACAAATTATTTACTATAACCTTAGCACTCCGAGCGATTCAGAACCGAAGGTTCATAATCGCGAGGTAATAGGGGATCCTAAGGGGGCTTTGCCCCCTTAAAACTTGACAACAATACTAACCACCTCCTTCTTAATCGATTTACACGCAGATATCGACAATTCCTCGCGTTTCTTTCGTGTCTTTGCAGTGGTCGTCAAACTAGCATCTTCCGGTGTATTACGTTTCGACGTACTATTGCGCGAATTCATATCCGCCTCTATTACATCAAAATTATCATCTACATATTTCAACACCTGATTCTCTATAGCCCATTTAAAAAAATTCAGCTGTCCAATAGTAGTTTCCACTCCCGCCGTTTCCGATATAGGCAACATAATCCGGTCTCGTCTACAAAACGGGTCAAATCGCGATTTATTATACGCCTTTAGCTCCAGCTTATAGCTATTAAACACCTTAAAACGCACCATATTTTCCTCTCCATTAATGACGGTACTACAACGCGTTTGCGACGGAATCGAATATACTGTGAAATATTTTTTCGCGAAATTAGTCACAAACCAATCTATGATGCGCAGTGAAATGCGCGATTCGCCATTAATAACAGACAAGAATTGAGTCATATGATCTGCTGTTTGATAAAACTCAGTTAAATTTGCTAGTAATAATTCATTTTGCGTGGGACTGCGATTTTGAGTATGAGACATTGTTGTTTAAGTTGTTTTAGCTGATTTTTTTTATGTTGTTTATTTGTTAATATATATCGTCAAATAATTAAAGCCTTTGTCATACATAATTATTATTGCATCCAATGTCGACCCACTATATTATACTATCGAAACGCGAAGACCAGCCAGTAAATAATAACGCGCACAATCAAATAGTACAATTGACACCCGGACCCACGTATTTACTGCCCGCCACTAATCACCCTTATTATGCCAAACATGGCCTGTTTGAAAATAGCTTGATCGAATGGTGTAAACAGTTTTGCAAATCCGACGGCGCATTTCTTGACATCGGTGCTCATACAGGAACTTATGCCATTTCGCTGGCGCCTCTTGTGCAGCGCGTATATGCTTTTGAGCCCCAATTAATGACATATTACGCCTTATGTGGCGGCGTGGCTCTATCGGGGTTAACTAATGTGGAATGTTTAAGATGTGGTTTGGGAAACAGTGAACAAACAGGTGATATGACATTGCATATAGTAAGTGATGACGGTGGCGGGTCGACGGTGCACACTCCGGATGCAAATCAGGTTTTAAGAACCGAGGTCATACAAATTAAAATGTTAGACCAATTTGCATTCGAAGACCGCATCGATTTTATCAAGATGGATGTAGAGGAAAATGAGTTGCAAGTTTTAGAAGGCGCTGAAAAGACGCTGCGTCGGCATGGATGGCCCAAGATTCTGTTTGAATCCAATAGAACAAATTCGGAATTGTTCGAGTTCATACAAGATATTTTAGGCTATAAAATAGTGAAATTGCATGGAGTTGCGAATATGTTTTTGGCGACCAAATAGTAATTATATAAAATGCTGTATATTATATATAGTATTATGAATCAAAAAACAAAAGATTTAAAACAACGTCTTGATAAGCAAGCCGTCGATGCACAACCTAATTTTGTTAATGAAGTTTATGAAGGCCTTTCGGAACAGAAACAACGGTTACGCCTGCCTAATAACATAAATGACAAACTTGATAATGAAGAATCTAAATTATTAAACAGCTTTGGTATAGAAACATATAGACGTCCTATTACATTAACAATGAGTAACAAAACACAAACTTATGGTTTTCATGGCAAAAAAGCACATAAAAGCTCAAGAAAATCCGTTAATAAAAGAGGTGGCAATAAAAGCAGGAAAAACCGGAAGTCTCGTCGCAAATAATCTACATAGTATTTAGTCAATGTGTCTTATTGACACACACACACATTGACCCATTTAAAAAAACAAAATCATAATTTTATTTTCAGCTAATCATCGCCCGCATCATCGGCCTCAATAGTATTGTTTGACAGTGTCGTTAATACTTCACGACGACAAATCGGGCATTTTTTCGATACACGCAATAATTGATCACTGCAGGTTTTACACATACAACGATGCCCACATGGCGCCAATATTTCAGTTGAATTGTCTGACATACAAACCACACATTCGGTAATTTCATACACCTTAATTTGACTGAAATCCAATGATGGGTCAGGAATAATTTTAATATTGCGGACATTTACTTGATAAAATGGTCTAGATCCATTGCGGCTTACAAGAGTTAAATCATTGGGGCCGATCTCATAAAACCGATTTGGTTCGCGTAGTGCTCTAGGAAACTTACAATTCAGCCTGTCATTATAGACATTTGAATAGACTTTGCCTTCTTCATCGATGAAATTTTCGAATCTAACACGCATTTTGCTGCGAAACTTGATGCATTTAAGAATAATTTTACTCATACTTTCCAAATATAATAATAATAGTATTATTATTGTAAATGTTTTTTATTATGTTATTTATAGTTAAAAAATTTGTGTAAAACATTAATAATATTTTTTCTATAAATATAGATAGAAAATATAAGTAATTCATATATGATTACTATTATAACCGTTGTGTTTTTTCTTAATTTATTAAGTTTAGTGAATTGTCAACAATATATTGTGTCAAAAGTTTTTTCAGCACCTTCACAATCATATATAATTCAAAAACAATTTCCACAATATTCATACAATAGTATTTATCAATCTGGTAGTTTTTATCAATCAATGAGTATGTTTGCTCCAACCCTTGCCCCAATAGTTGATCCTACATTTGCACCTACATTTGCACCTACATTTGCACCTACATTTGCACCTACAACTAATCCTACAATAAAACCAAGAAAACCCACTATAAAACCAACATATAACCCTCCTACATTTGCGCCTACACCAAAGCCAACAACACGCGTACCTACATCAGAACCAACACCAAGTCCAACAAAACAACCCACAACATTTTTAAATTTTATTGTACAAGGTGAATTATATAATTTATCATCATCTTTATTGACACCCGCCGATAAAGATAGTATAATTACAGCTACCGCAAACGCGATGCAAATAAGTGAATCATATATAACATTTATTGATAATAGACGTCGATTAACACCCGTGTTTTATAAATATGTATATAGTTCCGAGGTCAATTACCCTTTACAAAATAAAATTTTAGCACAACAAGTCTATAGTGCATTAACATCATCTTTTACACAAGCCATTGCAACAGGACAATTCAATACTTATTTATTAAATGCCGCGCTGCAAAATAATGCAACAAATATGTTGAATGCGGTTGCAACAAACACCACATTTACTGAATATAACGTTGTAAAAGAAAAGCATAATGACGATTCTATGTCATTCAAAACAAAAGTGAAATATTTCTTTTTTTTTTTGTTATTGCTTTGCTTTATTTTACCATTTACATATTTCAAATGCAAAGAATGCCGAAAAAAATATAAGATGTATAAAAAACATCAAGCGCGCAAAGATTATTATTTTGCAGTTATGTTCACAGATAAATATATGCAAAACCCTTATTCAGAAGAACAACCTGAACAAAATGCTGACATTGTAAATAATGAAGAATTAACAGAAATGATTGAAACAAATAAATGCAATTGTTTTAGTTGTTGTCGTAGAAAATCGTCTTCAGATGCGTAAATTTGGTTCGTTAATTATAATGTTAAAAAATTGATTGTATTAACATTTTTTATATAAAACAGCACAAAATTACTATAATAACTAAGTATAAAATGAGTATTACAGAAGAAGAATTTAATAGTTTAAAGTTTTATCTAGATGGTGGATTTTATTTAATAAATACATATTTACGCACAAATGAATTTGATTCAAAGCGTTATACAGTAGAAAATATACAAAATGATATTAAAAATTTAGATAATTTATTATTAAAAGTAAACAAGACAGAAACAACAATGATAGTATATCGAGGTGCTACAACATTATATGAAGGAATAAATTTAGGTTTTGTATCATGTTCAACTAATAAATTAGTTGGTAAAATATTTGCTGGAAGATCTGGAGTAATTTATGAATTACATATAGCGCCAAACATTACTTATATTGATATAAATACTTGGGAAAATTGGGAATCCGAAATATTGTTGCCAAGAGGATTAACATTTACAGTTAAATCATCGAAAATTACAAAAAAAGAAAAATATTATATTATGGATGTTAGTTTATAAAAGTACCAACTTATTTATCCAATTTACTATCCTCCACCGCCTCCATTAGCACCGCCAGTTTTTCACCGTAATTTTTGAGTTTTATTTTGGTTTTTCACGATATAAATAATCATTGTTTACAATTATATTATTTTTCACAAGCCTACTTAATTTTGCAGCTGATATATTTTCAGATACAGCTGCTTTTGCTATTGTTTCCCATTGACATAAAACATTATTTGTATTTATTTCAACTTTCTCTATGGTTTTACCAGTACTTGATGTTTTTTTTATAAAATAATCATCTGATTTTAACATAATGCCATAATATCCTTCATTTGATCCTTCTTTGGTCCAAACTGTAGATTTTATTACATAATCACAAGAATTTAAATAAGTTTTAATTTCATTTATTTCATCATCAGAAATATTAATATTCATTATTTGTTTCCATTTAATATATTCATTTTTTAATGTAGAATTTAATATTTTGCCATTTGGTGTAAATTTACAAACTTGAAATAAAAATGTTTCAATATTTGTAGGCGATGCATATTTTTTTTTATATTCTATTGGTTTTAATTTAATTCCTTGATAACCATAAACAACGCTATTTTGATTTTGTGTTTGTATTCTTGTTGGTTTAAATCGAATATCTAAATAATTTTTAAATAAATGAAACATTTCTTTCGTTGGTTTAAGTTTATTCCAAATTCTAAATTGACCTTCTAAATTTACGCAAGATTCATCAACATCTAATCTTAAAATACATGTTTCATCAATAAATTTATTGAATTTTTTTGTGTTTTCATCATTATCTAATAAAGCATTTTCATAAACTGATTTATGTTCTTTTTCATACAATGTTAATAATGATTGTTGACTATTAAGTTTATTATTTAATTCTTGTATTTGAAGTGTTAAATTATTAATAATAGTGTTTTTTTCATTTTCAATGGTATTTGTTTTTTCTTTTAATAATACTAATTCCATTTCTAGTTTTTTATTTTCTTCAATTACTTTATTAAAATTTTCAATAGAATATGTTTTAGTTTTAATAATTTCTTTAATATAGTAAATTAACCTATCAATTGTAAAATTAGAATCATATGCTATTATTTCTGTTTTATATTTTTCATTAATTAATATTTTTCTTATGTGTTTTTTAATTACAAAATGATTTTTAATATAATTTTCAATTTCTGTTCTATTAATAACTTTAACTGCATATATTAAAGTAAAATTTTTGTAAGAATTATTATGATATTGAACTCGTGTTTTTAAATCATTAGAATGGCCAAATTTAATAAGTTTTTCATTATTTTCATTTGTGTCATCAATTATTCCAAGATAAATACATTCTGTGTTTACTGGAAATTGTTCAATTATTGTTTTTTCAATTTCTTTGTTTTTTTCTTTAATAATATTTAATTTATCTTCATTTAATTTATTTGAAATTTCATTAATATAATTGTCTTTTTGTTGTAATATTAATTTAAGTTCAATAGCATTTTCTTCTAATGATTGATTTATTATGTCTTCTAAAGAAATATAATAATCATGTATTTCATCTGCTTTATTAGTTTGTGCTTTTAAACATAATAATTTAAAGCATCTTATATTTAATAAATACTTTTTGATATTATGACCTCCTTTATTTACAGTTTCTTTTTTATTAGAATTTATTAAAAATGAAAAAATATAATGTTCATCGAGTTTAAAATATTTTTCTAATATTCTAACTGCATTTTGTTTTGAAGAAAACCCAAGCCATTTCCATATATTATCCATATCAACAACAAAATCATTATTACTGTAATTTAAATAACAATAAAAACTACTAATAAATAATTTTTGATCATTTGTTGTAAATTTATTTATTATTTTTTCAATAAAGCGATTATTATTTGTATTTATTAATCTATTAATTGGATTATTTTCTATGATGTTAACAATATCGATATCAGTCATTTTACTATAATATAATGTATTATTATTCTTTGCTTTTATATTTATTATTATATTTTTATTAAGCAAAGAATAATAATAATCCTTGAATCAACTATTATTATTATACTAAAAATAAACTTGGTTATATATATTCTTTGCTTATGCAATTGCATAAGCAATATCCTTATTTTATAAGAATTATATATTATTTATGTTTCTTTGCTTATGCAATTGCATAAGCAAAGAAACTTATTGCTTCTCCGTTCGGAGAAGCAAAGTTTACCATCCCCCATTTGCGCCGCCAGTTTTTTTTACTGTAATTTGCCCTCCTTTTGCCTTCTTTTTCGCATTCGGATCATATTCATCTTCATCATCCGACCCCAAATTCTTCGAAATCTCCCAAAATTCCTTTGAACCCAGTTTAAAATCGGGCCGATCCATGGCTTTATACCAAAAAATCTGATCACTAATTTTATTCGATTTCGCATTATTATTTATAACCAAACACTCGAAATTCTCGGTTGTTTGGTCCATAATCGTGCAAAATGATTCCAACGTGGGAAACATAGACGCATAATTTTGCCAGATTTTTTGACGATTTGTCAAATAATTTTCACGCAATATAAAAACGTAGTCGATATTGGTGCGGAGATTTGGCGGAACACCTAAAGGGTATTGCATTGTGATGATTAACATGACTTTCCAATGACGACCATTCATGAAGAGGGCACGCATAAGTTTGTCACGAGCCCACGTGTTGTCATACAAGCAATCATCTAAAATCACAAAAGCACGAGGATCAATACTTGTTTTTTTATAAGCTTGGATTTCTTTTTGCATCTGTTTCATAATTGTTTTTTGACGACGCAGCACATTCTCTATAATGGCTGTGTTATATTCTTCGTGAATAAACAGTTTAGGCACGATTTTACCGTAAAAACCGTTACCCGCTTCTGTTCCGGATATAACAGTTCCAATTGGCACATCTTGATGATGAAAAAGCAAGTCTTTAACTAAAAATGTCTTACCAGTATCACGACGACCAATCAATACTATCACAGGACCTTTATTTTCATTGGGATTAAATGTAATCGCACGCATGTCGAATTTTCTGAGTTCCAATGTCATTTTGCTTAAAATGCAATAATTATATGTTTAAATCATAAAAAAAAATACATATTTAAACACAATAAAAATCCAGAATTTGTTCATTAGTTTAAAACACAATAAAGATTCACTATCATAAAATATATTATTGCCTAAACAATAAAATGTTTACTATTGGATACAAAAGATCAAGACCCATTGATTTAGAAAAAATGGCCAAACAATATGCCAAAAAAGACACAAGTTATCAACCATTTCATTTAGCCAGTTTACAGGCCTATAATCCCATTTATAATCGTTTTTTCGATATGAACATTAATAATTACAATCAAATTGCACTAAATCACAAATTACAAGCCTCCGACCTTCATACACTATATGATAGTTCCGGTAACATTCATGTAGGAGATGTTTTTGTGAAATTTTCGCCACTATTGGATCCTCTAAAATTCATTACTGGTAAATATAATATGAATGACCCGCTTACTATTGCACTGCCTTCGTTAGATCCTAGCGGATGCAACACAAAAATCGGTAACGTCAATAATTGTTCATATACTGATGCATTTTTCTCATATTTGTCCTGTATGTTAAAGGAAACTTATGGCTTTATTCATGGTGTCGATTTTTACGGTTCTGCGTTGGCGGTTCAAGACAAATTTCGCTTTAATTTGGCAGATGATATCGATTTTGTAAAAGATTCCGATTTTTTTATATCTGGAATTGGCAAACAATTCACTTTAGATGAGAACGCTGAATTATTACTATCAGATTACACCTCATATGGAGGATCAAGGGCAAATCGCGACAAACTAGTAATTGAAGAAGACACCAATATTGATATATTAGACTTGGGAATCGAAACATTAGATTTGGAAATAATTGATGTGTATGACAATACTCCATCCGAAAACAATAGTAATACAGAAATACATATTATGGAATCGGTGTTAGATAATGAATCTATGTCTGATAATAACAAAGAATTTATAGTCGAATCTGATAATGAATCTGTCGATAAATCCGAATCCGATAATGAATCTGTCGATAAATCCGAATCCGATAATGAATCTATCGATAAATCCGAATCCGATAATGAATCTGTAGCTGAATCTGGATGTTCAAGTGGATCATCTTGCAGTGATGAAACTATCGATGAAGACGAAGCTGAAGCTGAAGAAGACAATGAATCTGTATGGGAAACTGAGTCCAATAGTAATTCAAATTCAGATACAGATAGTATGTATGAAGATCATCCCGTTTATTGTTATTTACATAAATTTCCTGTTCAATTAATTATGCAAGAACGATGCAAAGGTACCATCGATAGTCTAATTGTTAGACATAAAATTACATCCGACGAAATGGTAGCCGCTATGTTTCAAATAGTAATGATATTGCTCGTTTATCAACGCGTATATGATTTCACACATAATGATTTACATACAAATAATATCATGTATTCTGAAACTGATATTGAGTATTTGTATTACAAATATGATGGAATCGTTTATAAGGTACCAACATATGGCCGCATTTACAAATTGATCGATTTTGGTCGTGCCATTTACCGTTTTGGTGGTAAAATATTTTGTAGTGACAGTTTTGCGTATAATGGCGACGCATATTCGCAATACAATTGTGAGCCGTTTTTTAATGATAAAAAAGCGCGATTAGAACCAAATCCCAGTTTTGATTTGTGCCGTTTGGCATGTTCCATGTATGATTTTTATGAAGGAAATAGTGATACAAATAAATCTGTTTCAGATCTAGATACTTTAATTCAGACATGGTGTATGGACGATAACGGACAAAACGTAGTATATAAAACGAATGGACAAGAACGTTATCCTGGATTTAAGCTATATAAGATGATTGCACGTACGGTTCATAACCATACACCGGAATCTCAATTACAACATGATGTTTTCAAAAATTTTATATATAGTGCTAATACAGATATTTATACAAATATTATGGATATTGACACATATCCGAGATGGCAACAACGTAAATAAAACATAAAACGGAATAATATAAATGTATGAAACTTATATTATTTATTTGAAAAAATGCCAGAAGGACCTGAAGTGTGGATTTTAAGCAAGGCTATTAATAATTACTATAATGAACCAACCAAAACATTCTCTATTGGCAAACATCTTATAATGTGTGAAACAAAAGAAAATTGGTCATTCGGATTATCAGGGACTGTAAATATAAATGAAGGCGACATACTATCTAAGCCACCAACTGGTTGGTTATATGGCAATATAGAGTCATACACTAATTATGATGATGTGGTTGCTGCATTAGGCATAGATTGGATGCAGGCTTCGCGCGAAGAATTAGAAGCGGAAGTGCAAACATGGACAAAATCAAAGGCCAAGTTGGCGGCATTACTATTAGATCAAAACCGCATATGTGGTATTGGTGTAGCTTGGGGGTCGGAAATGTTGCACAAAGCCGGATTACGACCCGATATCAAGGCATGTGATCAGCAGCTAGACAACCTTGTCGACACTATAATTAAAATCCGCACATATATTCAAACACTATATCTACAAAAGCTGGTCGATAGTAAAAATGTAAAAGAATTCATAAATGGATGGTTTTCAAATCTGTATGAAATACGCAAAATGCAGGTTTATAAAACAGGAAAAAAAGTGGCAGTTAGTGGCCGAACCTGGTGGGTAAAAGCCGAATAAACCATTATATTTCAACCATTTTCGTAAAATCGATGCTAGCATTTTCACCTGGATAACCAATCGGATTTGCCAAAAATCGCACACCATTTACCGTTTGGTCAGACACACTATGTGTGTGACCATATATCCACGCTCTAATTTTCGTCGAATTAGTACCAATAACATCGCCGCAATCAGATGCAAAACACTGATTATATTTCGCATATTTGGCATATTTGGGGTCAACTAGTTTATTTAAAGGCAAATGATGACTAACTACTATAATTGGATTCGGCGAATCGGCAATAGTATTATGTATGAATTCCTTTGCGGCTGTATGCATGGCATTATTCCGTTCTACAGTAAATTCGGGAATATAAGTGGCATCATTAATTAAATATTGTGGATTTACTATATTAGACCACATAGTGGATCCGACAAATCGATGTCCCATTAAATCGACATACGTATTATTCAAAAAGTGCATATTAGCGAGCATATTATTTTGTATGATTTGTTGGGTGCGTGTAATATTGTCGGCAATAGTATATGGTTTTAATGTGATTTTATTTGGGTCGCTATAGTATTCGTGATTACCGTGTATGAGTATAACATGTTCGAATTTTTTACTTATTTGTGTCAAAAATAATTCGTAGGTTTTATGGAAAGGGTAACCTATATCGCCGGCTAATACACAAATAGGTGCAATAGGCTGAATCCTATTTATGAGTTTATAAAATTTGGCCAAACTATAAAATTCAAGATGAAGATCGGAAAAATATTAAATACGCATTTTTATTTTACTATATTATTTTATGCATATATAGTAAAAATCAATTTTATAAATAAAAAAAATTGATTGTAAAAAAAATTGATTGTAAAAAAATATATAATTAAAAACAAATTAAAAGAAAATAATATTTAAATTAAAACATTTTATTTATAGTAAAAATGACAAAGTTATGGAATGGAATTGAAAATAATGATGGGTTATTTATTAAAAAATTATTAGAATTTGTTAATAATCTTTCTGGATCACCGAGTAAATTACCACAAAAAGGAGAGTATACTGTAAAAACTCCTAGATTAAAATGGTTAGCATGGATGCCAATATTTAAAAATTAAAATATTATTGTATGTGTGTATGTTTTTTTATAAATCAGCAGCAATCATACCAACTGCAACACACCATACATATGCTGGTATACTATATACATCCATATAGTGAAATGGCTTATCAGCATTTTGTTTGATGGCTTCTTTGCTAATTTGTGATTCATGCAAACAAGCATAATACCAATCTAAATCGCACATTTCTTCGAATCCATTATCTTGGATTTGTACTTCAACACAATGGCAACCATTAATATTGTCATACAGAAAAATTCGACCTTCATTTTGTTGTTGTTGTTTATAATCATTTAATGGCGTAATAAGGACAACAAATCTTCGTATGCCATAGTGTCCACATATGGCGATTGAGTCTCCTAGTCGAAAATGATAGCTAATATTCAGAGACATTATATTAAAACACAAATATATTATTTTTGTATAAAAATTACTATATGGTTTTTTATATTTTATTTTTTAATACGTATTTTTATTTTTGAGTGTTATTTAATTTTACAAAAATATTGTGTAAAATTGATTATGTTTTAACTGTAACACATAATTAATAAAAACAACAAATTTATCAATAAAATCGAATAATGAATCGCGGCACTATATTATATACTATTCCCAACCTGGTTGAAGGTACTGTTGTAAAAAGACCTTCCGCGTTAATTAAAACACCATATGTTGCCGACGTCCATTTGGAATTAGACGACGCTAATCATTTGGGACACAGTTTATCCCTTGGGTGCGATGGTATGTGCGATGCCGGTGCAACAGTATATATGTCACCCGCCACACAAACAAAAGCCAAAACCAAAAAACAGGAAGAAGGTAAACACATATGCGATTATAGTGTTCAATTGTCGCGTACCCGTGAAGGTATTCTTGTTGGAATAAATCCAAAAGTCGCCGAACATATTGCCAATACATGTTTACAACAAGAATTAATACCGAATCTCAATATTAAATCATACAGGCGCGAATTGCCCATGTATATAGAAGGTCATGTCGATTCGCGTTTCGATTTCGGCGGTATTTTGAGCGATGACCGCCCCTTTATTATGGAGGTAAAAGCGGTGCCTTTGGCGGACTATGCCAATGCATCCGCAAAAGAAAAGAAAAAGATGGACTTTACAGGCCGCGAAATCGGCTCCAAAATCGCCTATTTTCCAGAAGGATGGCGCAAAAAAGCCACCGACACGGTGAGTCCTCGGGCACTTAAGCACGTTCAAGAACTCACATATATTAAACAAAATACAAATACGCATTGTGTATTGTGTTTTATAGTGCAGCGCAGCGATGTGGCGCGGTTTGAATTGTCGGCAACTGATCCGGAATATAAGGCGGCAGTAGAAGCAGGTATAGCAGCGGGTATACAAGTGGTGGCAATAGTAGTAGATTGGTCTATTGAATCTGGAATAGGCCAAGCGAAGCTAGCAAATTTATATTGTTTGAATTAAAAGCAACGAAATGAAGGTCGAATTTTCCTGTATGATAATATTAATGGTTGTCATTGCGTTTAAATGCAAATTTAAAATGATGAATTTGAATAAATGTGTGATTTAGATTAGTATAATGTTTTTTTATATAAATCACAAATTAATAAAAAAATCATCAAACAAAATGCGGATTAGAAATTTCACTATAGAAATATTTATAATATACATGCATATGTATTGTGTATTGCAGTTAGTATGATTTCAACTAACTTGTAATTTTCACGAGAGTGTTATATAAAATTAATTATGTTTACTATAAAAACATAATTAATATATATTATTTAGTTTTATAAAATATAACTTATAAAAAATTAATATTTATAATAATCAATGGTATAATTAACTGGCATATCATATGTATTATCTAATTTTTCATAATAGTTTTCTAGTTTATTATTTAATAAATTAATATAATTTGATTCATTTGCATCTTTTCCTAATAATTCAATCAATTTATTACGTTTTTCTTTTTCATAATAATTACAAAAAGTATTCATTTTTTGCATTGATTCTTTAATATGATTTTTATTTGTCGAATCGTATGAAAAAACACGTATAATTGCTTTCAAATAAGGATCAGTTGGCCAATGGTCACAATCATAATTAGAATTAATTAACTCAATATATTTATTAATAATATCATATTTTGTAATAAATTCATCATTGATTTCCATACATTCACTTGTATCTTCAATATGTAGAAATTTTAAATTTCTAATTTTTCGATTTTGTTCATAAATAAAAAAACGAAGATTATTAAGTATATAAATTTTGTCTTTAATAACTTCATATTCACATCGTATTGGTATCATTGTAGATATCTATATCTATGTCTTTGTCTTTGTCTTTAAATTAAAATAAATATAATAAATTTATTTACAAGTTCATTTTGCTTATAAATATATCTATAAAACCAACGAAATGAGATAAACAAATAGACATTTGTTTTTTATAATTCATACATGATAGTAATTGTATCCGCGGCTTCGCAAAATTATTCAAGACAATTAGCGCGTTTTATTGAGACAGTATATAGTACTATCCGGTTACCATTTTCATTTGTTGTTTATGATTTGGGAGATTTGTCCGAAACATATAAAACAGCTATATCGAAAAAACATCCATCATTAATATGGCAAATATTCGATTATAGTAAATATCCGGAATACTATAATGTGCGCGTAAATGCGGGGGAATATGCATGGAAATCAGCATGTATATATGATACTATGATGGTGATGAAAACACAAATGAAAACGACTGAAGATAATTTTTTATTATGGTGCGATGCCGGGAATTTTGTTGCTACAGAAATTACAGAATTACTATTGCACACCAAAGAAAAACAGATATATTCACCATATTCAAACGGTGTAATTCGTCAATGGACACATCCCACAGTGTTGAAATATTTTGGCATTGATGGCAATGCTGCATTTTTAAATAAACTAAATAGAAACGGTGCAATTATGTGTTTTTATGTAAACAATCCAGATGTTCAAAACTTATTAGAATTGTTTTATAGTTATTCACAAATAAAAAATGCCATATGTCCAGAAGGCAGCAACCGAAGTAACCATCGACAAGATCAGGCACTATTTTCAATATTGTATCACAAATTTATGGATAAACATAAAATAGAAGTAGAACATTGGTATAATTGTATCATGTTTCACTATGACCACATTAAATAACTATAAATAAAAAATATTAATACATAACTAATAACGATTAATTAGTTATTTATTATTTATATTTTTTAAAGGCGTTCAAGCATTAAAATGCCAGCCTTAGGAAATTGTGATGTGACCTCTTGAGTACCATTTCGGGTTTAAGGATATCTTTACCCGAAGGACAGGATATCCTTGAATCTTAAAATCTGAGAAATAACCTGTGGTGATTTTAGGCTATATAATTGGCATGTTAAACGTGCACAGCTTTAAATGTTAAACGTACAAAGCTTTAAAATATAATCTGAATTTTTATTTAATTGTAGAACTTCATTTTTATTAAATGTTGATTTTGTAAATACTCTATTTGTATTTTTATCTAAATAATGAATTGAAGCATCTCTAAATCTTGGCAATTCTATCAATTCACTGAATTTTACACCATATTTTTCTTCAAATTCTTCAAATTCTTCAAATTCTTCAAATTCTTTATCTTGTTTTTGTTTTTGTATATCTTTATCACGTTGAATTTTATCAGGTTGACGTAATTTACAGTTTTTTTCATCAGAACATTCAAATGTTTTAACTCCATTTGAATGAACAGCAAACATTTTATTAATATGATTTTCAAAATCACACAAAGCGCACTTTACTTGCATTATTATTTTATAACTTTATAACTTTATAACTTTATATACTTTAATTTTAATAATTTAAAAATCACAATTTAAATCGAATACATCGCCTTTATTTTCTTTATTGGCCAACGCATATTCGCTCACGGTGCGCTCAAAAAAATTAGATTTACTTTCAATACTAATCAATTCCATAAAATCAAATGGATTTAAACTACCATAAATCTTATCACATCCCAATTGTACACACAAACGATCTCCAACAAATTCAATATATTGCGACATCATGTTTGAATTCATACCAATCAAACGACAAGGCAAAGATTCCAAAATAAACTCCTTTTCAATTTCGATGGCTTCTTTTACTATCGATGTTAAAATAGAAGATGGCATTTTATAACGTAAATCATTATAAAGTAAAATCGCGAATTCTGTATGAAGGGCTTCATCACGACTAATAAATTCATTTGATAGTGTAAGGCCTGGCATTAAACCGCGTTTTTTAATCCAATAAATGGCGGCAAAACTACTGCTGAAAAAGATGCCTTCAACACAGGCAAATGCAACTAATCTGGTTGCAAAAGACGAGTTGTCATCGGCGATCCATTTACGCGCCCAATCCGCTTTTTTAGTAATACAGGGATAATTTGAAATGGCGCTGAATAACTTGTGTTTTTGTGCCTTATCGGAAATGTAGGTCTCAATCAATAAACTATACATTTCGGAATGAATATTTTCCATGGCAATCTGGAAACCGTAAAAAGCACGAGCCTCGGCCAATTGCACATCATTCATAAAGCGAGTTGCCAAATTTTCCATAACAATTCCATCACTGGCGGCAAAAAAAGCCAGCACCATAGAAATAAAATATTGTTCATCTTCATTTAGTTTAGCCCAATCAACCAGGTCTTTCGAGAGATCAACTTCTTCGGCGCGCCAAAAACAATCAACTTGTTTTTTATACATTTTCCAAATTTCCTGTTTTTGAATGGGAAACATAACAAAACGCGCTGCATCTTCGCGCAGAATTGGTTCAATATCGGGGGTTGACGAAGTATTTGGGGGCATGGTCCTAAATAATATAAAAGCCAGATTTTATATTGTTTCAAAAATATTAGTCTGACCTATATGGACTCGACAAAGGGTCTTACAAATATGTTAAAATCAGTCCTACATAAATGCTGGGAATTTATACCTAAAAACACGATATTATATTATTCTAAGACAAAAATTCCACCCTTAAAATTTTAAACTCGGTGGGTGGGTTAAAATCGTCTATATAAAACAGCGACACTGTATAAAGAATGGTGCCGTCTACTATCGACATGTCGAAACACAATATTGATTTGAAAACCTTGCAAAAAATGATTTTTATAAACAACGCTTTAGAAAAGGGATGGCAAGTAAAAAAACGCAACGACCTTTATATTTTTCAAAAAAATCACGAAGGAAAAAAAGAAATTTTCATGGAAGACTATTTAGAAAAGTTTATTGCCTCTAATTTGGCTTCGGGGGCACTATCGAACAAATAAATTAGATCGTGTATTTCACCCATTAAAATGAATTCAATACATTTATTGATTTCAGATTCCAGGTCATACAATCGTGTATATAACATCGGATTTACGTATTTTTGCTGTACAGTATTCCAATATTTGCCAGTTCCAAAATAAATATATTGTGTTTTTGTTTGCATTTGTGTAGGTGTTTTTATTTGCTGTATTACGGTCTTATTCATACATATCAATAGTGTTATGCCATTTAATATTAAACTCAATGATGATGTATGATCATTTGCCACAAATCCATCAAACCGATTTTGTACGAATTTCGTAGTGGCCACAAAAGCCGATTTGTATGTCAATTGAAACGTTAGCGGATCTTGAGGAAACATTTTCATATAGCAATGTTGGCACATGTTTTTTGTAATAGGACGGCGTTGCGCCAAATGTGTGCACATATTTGCATTATTAGCCGGATTAGATGGCATGCATGTTTTATGCGCCGAACAAAATAAGCTGCGTGGGGCTCTATTCCGACAATTGGCATAAGCACACAAAGTTGGCATTTTGTGTTTTTTCAGGTTAATATAATATGCTAAAGTGTGTCCACGGTTTTCAACGCGGGGGCACGTGGTAGAGATTTGCTCCCTATATAGACTGCGAATAATGCCTGGTGTAGGACTCTACATGGGCATAGCAAAATATTATGTATGAAAAATGCAAAAATATATTTATGTAGGAAAATGCGCACAAATGGGTTAATATGCGCCAGAAAAAAAGATTTAGCAATTATATAAAAAATCTAAAATGGGAGGAGCTTTGATGCAATTAGTCGCTTACGGTGCCCAGGATGCGTTCCTTACTGGAACCCCTGAAATTACTTACTGGAAGGTGTCTTACAGACGCCACACCAACTTTGCTATGGAGTCTATTGAGCAGACTTTCAATGGCCAGGCTGACTTCGGTCGCCGCGTTTCTTGTACTATCTCCAGAAACGGAGATCTTGCTTACCGTACCTATATTCAGGTCACCCTTCCTGAGATCAATCAGGACATGAAGGGTAGCTCCGGTGATGTCTATGCCCGTTGGTTGGACTTCCCCGGTGAGCAGCTCATTTCTCAGGTCGAGATTGAGATTGGTGGTCAGCGCATTGACCGTCAATATGGTGACTGGATGCACATCTGGAATCAGCTCACTATGTCTGCTGAACAGCAAAAGGGTTACTACAAGATGATTGGTCATACTACCCAGTTGACTTACATCACTGACCCCACTTTCGCTGAGATCAATGGTCCCTGCGCTGCTGCTGGCGGTGCTGGCCAGGTTTGCGCTCCCCGCAAAGCCCTGCCCGAGACCACTCTCTATATTCCTCTTCTGTTCTGGTTCTGCAGAAACCCCGGTCTTGCTCTGCCTTTGATTGCTCTTCAGTATCACGAGGTCAAGATTAACGTTGACTTCAGACCTATTGGTGAGTGCCTCTGGGCCGTTAAGGATCTTTCTGCTACTTCTGGCTCCCAGTCTGTTACCACTGCCTACCAACAGTCCCTGGTTGCTGCTTCCATCTATGTTGACTTCATCTTCCTTGATACCGATGAGCGCCGCAAGATGGCTGCCAACCCCCACGAGTACCTCATTGAGCAGCTCCAGTTCACTGGTGATGAGTCTGTTGGCTCTTCCAGTAACAAGATCAAGGTTAACTTTAACCACCCCTGTAAGGAGCTCATCTGGGTTGTCCAGCCTGACGCCAACGTCGACTACTGCAGTTCTCTTGAGGCCGGCACCCCTCTTTTCAGAGTTCTTGGATCTCAGCCTTTCAACTACACCGATGCCATCGATGTGTTGCCCCCTGCTATCCACGTTTTCGGTGGCCCCGATGCCACTTCTGGTACCAATGCCGTTATTTCCGGCGGTACTTTCGAGATGCCCGGTGCTACCAGTGATTATGGCTACAATACTTGGATGTCTGGAGGTGCTCTTGGATCTAGCTCTGGAACTGATGCCGGTTCTTTCGTTTCCGATGCCGGCACTTTCGTGCTTGCTGAGACTGCTCTTGACATGCACTGCTGGGGTGAGAACCCTGTTGTCACTGCCAAGTTGCAGCTCAACGGCCAGGATCGTATCTCCGAGCGCGAGGGCTCTTACTTCGATGTTGTGCAGCCCTTCCAGCACCACACTCGTGCCCCCGACACTGGTATCAACGTGTATTCTTTCGCGTTGAAGCCTGAGGAGCACAACCCCTCTGGTACTTGCAACTTCTCCAGAATTGACAATGCTACTCTGCAGCTTGTTCTCTCTTCTGGCACCGTTGCTGGTGTGTCCACTGCTAAGGTGCGTGTGTATGCCCACTCTTACAACGTGTTGAGAGTGCTTGCGGGCATGGCCGGTATTGCGTATAGTAGTTGAGCGTGACCTACGTATAACGTTTTTGAATTATTACTGGATTTTTATCCATATAAAAAATATAAAAAAATTAATAAAAAAACAGGTTTTTTATTAATAAAGTTTTACATATCGTTATCTATTATTAGTTCAGTATTATTTTTCTTTTGCTTTCTATATTCTGCTATTGCTTTTGCTCGTTCTTTTAAATATTCTTCATTTCCAGCAGCAAGTCTTTTAGCTTCACGTGATTTTTGTTTTCTTTCTTTAGCTTTATTTTTTATTTCTTGCTTGCTAGGTTTATTTAATCTACGATTTAATATATTTATAATTGGCGTATCTACGTTTATAAAATTTTTATTTTTGCAATTTTCAGAAATAATTAATAATTTCTGAAATAAATAATCATAAGATATGTCTTTTTTTATTATATTGCATTGAAAACAACATGGTCTAGAATTTTCTAAAGTATATCCAATATCATTATCATATCTATCAATTCCATTTGTATGATGACTATTATTTGTTTTTCCACAAATATAACAATTTTGATTTTTAATATTATTAAATTCTTCTTCAGTTAATTCAAAACAATATCCTCTATTATTTGCACAGTTTTTAAACTTATTATATTTTCCTGAAATATGGTTTGAAAATGTTTCTGGGTGCAAAACTCCATTAGTAATGAGGTTATTATATGTCAATATATGTTCTGCACGTTTAATAAATGTTATCACATCTAATGAACCCTTCATAGTATTACACTCATCACAAGAACTAACACAATTTTCTAATATATATCCACGTGTACTATCCATTCTATCAATTCCATTAAATCCCTTATCTTGAATAATATTACAATAATAACATGGCTGTTTTACTATATTTTCAAATGTTTCTTCAGTTAATTCCATGCATATTTCTTGTAATTCGCATTTTGTAACATATGTTTTATATGCATATTTAATATTTTCTGCACGCAATTTATTTGCTTCTTGCACTTTTTCGGGATTTCTTTCTCTCCATTTTGCCATTGTTTCTGCATTATTTTTTAAATATTCTTCTTGATTATCTGAATATTGTCGATCGCGATAATTTAACCACGTTAATGCAACGTTTTCATAATTATTTTCTTTCCATGCTTTTTTTACTGCCTTTCGTTCCGGTTTTTTTGAAGCAATCTTATCTAATTCATTTCTATGTTCTTTGTCACGGCCCCTATCATATTTCGCATTAGTATTTCGACATTTCAAACATAATAATGTTAAATTACTTTTACTTTCGTTTATACTATCTTTTTTACTTTCATATTCTTCTAATGGATTCCATGTTCTACAAATAGTGCATTGTTTTTTATTATCCACAATTACGTTTGGATCTACTTTACTGCGTCGTTCTTTGTCTTGTTTTCTCTCAACTTCTAAGCATTCTTCACATGTAGTAAATTTATAATCCGCGGCTAGCTTCGTGCGACATCCACTAGTATATTTTCTACATGGCCTAAATCCTTCACTATGACATTCATCCACAAATAAACAAAGTTGATGTAAACCACAATAGTCATTTAACTTAAATTTCTTAAATCTACATCCATCTGATTTACATACTATTATCTCGGCTTTTGCTTTTTCACGATTCACTTTTCCTCTTTCAGAGCACGCATCACACTGACCTGTATTAATCATATATTTCCATTTAATGCAGCCTTTACATAAAGTAAGTTGCTCCATTTGTTCAGCTGTATAATCCTCCATATATGCATGCGACCGTTTGCAAAATCGTTTGTCTGTTTCAGGATAATTGCGACACGGATTTCCATGTCTATCTTTACCAATACATTTGTTTTGTGTATTCTCCATTTTACGCCTTTGCACATTTATGCGCCGACCAAAATGGTCGGCGCATAAATGAGAGTAGGCAACTGTCCAAGGATATCGCTTTGCGATATCCGACCGGCTGGAATCCTGCAAAGCAGGATTCTGTTGCACTTTGCAACTAATAAATTTCCTTTATATCCAGAATAGCTCACCGTAGGTGAGCTATTGGGTTATATATCGGCACTTTAAAAGTGCAAAGGTTTATTATATATTTATTTATTTTTGGATAAATACATAATTCAATTTTTATTGTAATAAAAACAAGGTTTTATTATAATATAGCATATTTAATAATTTATTCTTTCCAATATAATTTACCATCTTTTCCCATAATTGAATACTTATCTTCATATTCTTGATCTGTATAACCTTCTTTATTGTCGAGTCGAGACATTAAAGTTTCCGTTATTATTCCATGTTCTATAGAAATTTTATTTATACCATCCATAGAAGGAATGGTGTCTATATAAGTTGGAATTTTAATACCATAAAACTCCCAAAAATTACCATTATAATTAATTATTTGCGAATTTTTATTTTTTGTAAAAATATTTCCCATTATTTTATAATATACATTTTTTTATTTATATTATTTTATTTATTGTTTAACACTATACCTATACACAAATATAATAAATATACTGATCACTTAATGCATAATTACCCCAAACGAATTTAAAATGCGAAATATCTTCAGGTAAACAATATGTATACACCGGTTTTGCATTTTGTTCAAACTTTTTCAGAATGCTAATATTATCATACAATATTGGTATGTCAAATTCATCGACTCCACAATTTAAATGAAATACTTCATCTTGAGTTATATGTCGTTGTATGCGCCTGGTTTTGTTATTATATTCAATAAATGTTTTGTGCATTGTAGGTACCATAAATAAATGATTGTTTATAAAATGCGTATCAAATAGTGTTTCAATGGATTTAAATTGACTATTTGTGTCATTATTTGTGCGTATTTGATTTACCAACTCGGCGTTAGCGTCATCAATATTTTGCCATTTAATTTCGAAATTATATTTGTGTTTTTTATAAATATGACAATTATAAAAAGACGAAATAGGATGTGTAAAATTTATAAACTCAATACGGTATGGATCATGTGGGACACTATATACTGTAAAATTATTATCAAACATAATAATTTTATGCTATTTTTCTTTAAGTGCAATTAGTTATTTATTTATGGCGTTTATGACGTTTTTGTGTTTTTTTTGATTTGTATGAGCGTTTTTTTGTGTTACCACCTTTGGTCGATGGTGATTTTCTAGATCTTGTATATCTTTTTACTGAACTTGGAACAAAATTAAATATACCTATATCCTCAGCAACACCTTTTATAGAAGAAACCATATTAGCCTTGTTTGTTTTATTTTTTGTTGTTTCATTTTTTGATTTTAATTGTTTTAAACTTTCACTTGTATATATAATATCTGCTTCATCAATTAATGAATATTTTGCTCTTCCAAAATCAACCAATATGAGATCGTGGTTTGTATTATCAAATAATATATTATCACCATTATTATAGTCATTGTGATATATACCTTTTGAATCATGTATGCAATTTGATAATTTATTTATTTTATTTGCAACATTTTCAAAAGTTTCTGTATCATGTCTATTTATTTTTTTTAAATATTTATGTAAATTTATTATTTGTTTCATATTTAAAAGCTCCATTTTAATAAAGAAAAAATGATTGCCTTTTTCTATTTTATATAATGAAAATTTATTAATATGTTCCATTTGTTCATTTGTTAAAATAAATTTACCATAATCAATAATTTTTGGTATTTTAACATTACAAATATTTTCAGTTTCATATATTTCTTTTTGCATAAATACTTCAAATGCGCATGTAATATCTAAAATTGGATTTTTATATTGAAATATTTTAATAAACGTATTATCAAAAGAAAAATTATAAGAATATAATTGTGGTAATTTATGTATATTTCCAAACATAAAAACTCGTCTTCCTTGGTTATGAGTATTTATTGGTTCCATTTTTGATTTTAAAATACGTAATCCAGCATCTTCTCCTATATCACGTACTGTATCTATAAATTCAGTTAATTTTTTAACACGTTTTGGGTCTGAATAATTTGTATTATCTTCAACGATTTCTTTAATATATTCTGTAATTTGATCTTGGGTTACTTTATCTGATTCACCATCAAAATCTGGTTTTTCTATTTCCGCATTTGGATCAATTGTTAGTGCAAATTTTGGTGGCATAATATAATATAATATCATAAAAAAACTCACACATACACATAACCACTTATACTCTAATAATTCGTCTATATGACTTATACGTATCCGGCATCTGCATATTATCATCCGACACCGACTTAATAATCGTCGACTTTTTAATCAACGCATTTATAATACGCATTTCCGCGCTTCTAGCACCTTGAGCCCTACGAATCTCCGTATTTCTGTCCATTTCCACATATCGTTCAGTTGTATTACCCTCCATTTCCGACAATCCAGTACTCGAATACACATATCGAATTGTTGTATGACTTTTCGTATCTAAACTTCTCAAAAACCGATATGACAATTGTTGCAACGTAATTATGCTAAAATTCGGATTCACAAACACATATCTGGGAAAATTGCCGTCTTTATCATCTAAATCGATTCCCGTTGAAATCACATTTATATTTCCAATTAATAACCGCTTATTGGTATTAGGCTGTTGAAACTCGGCAATATACAATTCCTTGTTTTTCCGGGTAATCTCGCCATTAATAATCAGCGGACTCCATTCCGTTAATTTTTCCGCCAATTCATTTAAACTCTCCGTATATGATAGTGCAACGACTACTTTTGCATTTGGATTTGTGCTTAAAACATGTCGCACTTCATCTGCAAATGTGTTGATTTTTGAACTTTCAAGAATCACCAACGATTTAAACAACTTAATACGGGTTTGTCCAACAATAGCATTATTGCTGTCTACTATTTCCAATAAACTCCGAATAGATTTATCGCATAATACGCGGTCTTCGCCTTGCAAATCATAAAACACATTCGAAGCGTTTAATGTTGCCGTTGCTTGACGGTCTGGCATGGTAATTGCCGAAGTCAAATTCGGTTTAATTATAGTCAAGAATAATTCAAACAAAACTTTATATGCCTGGGCAGTTCTCCATGGTGGACGTCTATTAATATTTGCAATCAGTGCACATTGTATATCGCCTCTGGCAAGTCTTTCACAATAACGCATGATTTCATTAAATCCGGTTGCTTCATTTGACCAAGTCGCCATATTCATCTTAAACAATTCAGGCGACTCTTGTATTCCGATGTTGCGAAACATGGTTACAAATTGCTGCTCTTTATCAAATGGTGTTCCCGAAATACATAACATTCGGTTTTGTCTAGCGTTAAATATTTCGTTCATAATTACACGACAAGCACGCGTGGCATTCGACGTTTCATTGCGAATACTTTGAATTTCATCAAATGCCACGAAAATACTATCAGGTTTACTAGCCATATTCTTCAATAATTCTGTAGGATAATATCGAACTAATTCGATATCACGAGTATTATTTTCAAAAGGCATGGCATCACGTAAATTTTGCGTAACAATCAAATCATCGCGTCTCAATAAATTATGCGTAGGCTGTTTCATTTTAGTACCGCCAAATTCATTATATGTCAACACTGTAATATTGATGCCGTATTCAGCCGCAACTCTAATCCATTTTGCTTTTAGCATCGGTGGGCATATAATAAACATGTTTTCACAAGGATGCAATTGCAAATATTTGCATGTAATATATGTTTTACCGGCACCCATTGGCGATAAATCGAAGGCAATTCGGTGTTCTTCTAACATATCATGTATTCTAGTAAAATGCTCCAACTGATATTCGAATAATTGGACTTCACGTTTTGGAGCCGGTTCTACCGAAGGCTTCGCTTTTTTTGCAGACGCAGGTCTATTCTTAATGATTTTTTGTTCTAAAACAACAGTATTATCATTCATATTTGGCACGGCCAATACAAACCTAGATTCGGTGGTTTCGCAATAAAATTCGTCATTTGCACTTTCAAAACACACATTACACTGTTCTATTAATTCGACGATTTCTTCATGCACTTGCGTTTCCTCAAATGTCTTAGAATTATGAATTTTCGACAAAATAGCGTCAATTCCGCTCAAATACATTTCGATGATTTCGCGATGAGCGATTTTCAATTTCATTGTTTTGTAACTCATATAAAGACGCTGACCCCAAGTGCGTTCTTCAATATCATTTTGTATGAATCGAATACGCAACTCATTATTGGCGTCAATACGTGCCTGTAGGATAGTATCATAATTACAATTTGTGCGATAATGATGGCGAATCTTATTAGGATAAGTATACAAATCGTAAATCATTCTTTCAGACAGTCGTTCAGACAAAATATCTTGTGGTATAGACGGATCTTGAAAATTGTTTAAACATATACCTTCGGCATTACCGGCATTATTTCGAATGGCATTATCATAATGATGATTTGAACTGCCTTTTAATAAAACACCGGTATTCCACGAAAAGTGTGAACCGCAACTAGTGCAGCACATATGATCACATCCCATAGTTTTGAAAATTCGTATATAACATTTTGGACATCTACGAGTATCACGTTCTAATTGTGCAATAGTTTCCAATGTGGCTTTATTACACACATGTTCATCTGCTGATTCATCAATGGCAACATGACACCGATTACAATGTTTAAGTTTGCACATCATACATTCATAATTATAGCCGGTGAGATGTTGTATTCCATCTGTATTTGTGTTAGACAAATGCAAATAACCTTTACAACCAGACTTAGAACATGGTTCGACTGATGTTTTGGCCACAATAATTGGAATTGGCGGTAAATCTTCGAAGACTTGTTTGCCTACACGCAAAAGTTTCTTACGACGAGCCACTTCTTCGTTGTATTTAATAAGCCCGAAAGTGTCAGGTATTAATTTCTTTTCTTCCAACAAAAGATTATCCACAATACGCTTAATAATTACGTTTTTAACAAATGTTTTTCCAAGTAAAGTTTCGATTTGTGTTTTAGTAAATCCGGCATGGCAATTCATACATTCGGCTTTTTCATATGTTTTTTGACAATGATTACAAGTAGTATAATCACATTGAATACAAGTGATTTTTTTATTTATCTTGCGTGTTAAATCATATGTATCACAACAAGTTTGACAATCAAAATAATTCATTTTAATATAAAGAAATACTAATTATAAATGAGTTTAAATATTTTATTTAAAATTAGTAAATAAAGTAAAAAAGATTCAATTTTTAAGGAAACCTGCGGATAGCACCTCCGAAGGAGGTGCAAGTGGGGAATCGAAGATTCCCGCATCCATATGATCCTTCCCTTATTTTTGCTTCGCAAAAATGTCGTGCGCACAAGTGCGCACTTTTACCTCGCAAATTCCGATGGAATTTGCTCGGAGTGCTAAGATTTTTAAATTACTATCGGAGTCATTTTCAAAAACAGGTCAGATAGTAAATATTCAAACAGTAATATTATTATTGTATGAATTAAACAACTTTTAGAAGCCATCTTTTAAAAATTACTATTAGAGTCATTTTTAAAAACAGGTCTGATAGTAAATATTCAAACAGTAATATTATTATTA
>JACCDZ011845925.1_pt1 | contig 91153 bp, 96 predicted proteins | sample 7449551 | NCBI WGS metagenome assembly JACCDZ01 (sample SAMN15323452, study PRJNA562643) | freshwater metagenome | isolation source: river surface water | place: USA:Blue River Watershed | collected 2017-08-18
CATCCACCACTGCGCGACGGCGACGGCCTTTAGCAGGTGTGTCAGAGTCTTTGCCTTTCTTCTTACCCTTAGCGCCTTTTTTGCTCTTCTTTTCTTTCTTCTCTGTAGCTTCACCGAATTCGCCCTTCTCAGCCTTCTTCAGGAAGGAAGCGAAGTCCTTAGCCGACTCGAAGAAATAGCCGACGCCTTCGGCATCCCAGAAGTAACCAACGACTTTACCCTTGATAGTAGCCTGCATATCACCACTCTTGTGGGTTTCAATGTCGGCACCATTCTTCTTAGGCAGAACGCGCTCGAAAGTTTCCGGGTTGGTGAAGAGGCGGCCTTCTTTGCGAACGAAGCCATTGGATGCACGGGTGATAGCAATTTTCAGTTGTTTCATTTTTGATTACCTTTATGGTGGTTTGATTGTACAGCAGTTGTGTTTGTAGAAAGTTCGGGGTGGTTCAAGGTATGAATTTCCTGGGTCGTCTTATCTATCTCCAGATTCAGTCTCTCCTTTTCTGATTTAACGAAGGCTTTTTCTTCAGCCGTTTTTGGTTTGAGTTTTCTTATCCGCTATCAACTCATAGATAGGGTTCATTTAGGCTTCACCTTTAAAGTTGGTAGTGTTATCCACAACGCCTTGTATTTCTTCGGTCAATGCAACCTCCTTCTTACGAAGAGCGTCGATTTTTATGTGTATAGATACTTTCTCTTTTTCGATGAAAGCACGCGCTTCGGTCTCTGTCTTGCGTGGGCGTAAGGTTGCTAACACCCTGAGTTTTTCTATCAAACTATTTATTTCTGGTTCAATCTTGTCGCGACGCTTTATAAGAAGATTAGTTTTCTTCTCTACTAACAGTTCAATTTTTTTGGCGGCAACTTCTGCTTGCTGAAGCTCTAGTCTAGCCAGTGTTTCTTTATGGAGCTCTTCTATTACACGAATACGGACCGCGTAGTTCCAGTCACTCTCCTCGAGGACCTTTACAAAGTTGTGGCAATCATCTAAGTAAATGCCATGGGCTTTCAGTGAGTCTGGGTCAAGCAAACGCTTGTGGGTCGGGCTTTGCCCAGTGCTAGCGTGAGTCCTAAAAATTTTAAGTATAGAGTCTGAGTAGACTCTTTGATAACCGCATAAACGCGCTACTTGTCCAGTGGTTTTGTCTATCTTACCTAATTGGTAAGCATACGAGTATCGGTTACTCCAGAGTTCTTTACCTGTGGCGGAAAAGATTTGTACATGAAAATCTTCAAGCGTTTTCTTCCCTGGGTAGAATCTCCCATCTACAATCTTTATTTTTAAAGAAGGGACCTTGTCTAGTGTACAGCTCTTCTTTGTAGCAAATACGTCGTCAAAATCTTCGTAAGCGTTCATGCTGCCTCCTGTTTAGGAATGACCCTAAAAGTATAGACGTTATCGTCTTCTTTTATGGTGTAGGTATCTTCTGTGGATTCGATAAGGTTCTTGAGCGTAGGAATATCTACCCAAAACCCTATCTTACCGCGGCTAAGTGGTTCTAGCTCTACCGAAGTAGAGGAGCGGTATTCAATCTTGCGGGGTCTGCCTATAGGTAAGTTACGCGCCGGCTTCGCAGCGAGCAATACAACCGATGCTCCTACCTCGAGCTGGCGGCGCCACCAGTACTTTGTTAGCAGTGCTCATTTTCAACTCTCCTTAGAATCAAACTTTATGACAGTCTCTAAGCGCTTCTTAGAGTCTCTTACAGTATAGCATACTAGAGTGCAAAATACTAGCAGTAAAAAGAGCTGGTTTTAGCCCTTTTTAGCTGGGGCGCTAGACTAGACTTCTAGCATAAAGTTTGACAAATAAAAAGCCCCTCTAGCTAGTTCTAGAGGGGCTCTCGTTTATACTACCTAATCACAGAGGCCCTAGGAAAGTCTGCGGTCCCCGTAAAGGTTTAACTGGCTCTTTACTATAAGAAGTTACTGTAGTTTCAAAGAAGTTTTTCTCACCCTTGTTTATAGCACCTGCGAACTCTTCAATCCACGGGTAGGGCGTCTTAACCTTATAAGTCGGCGCAATGTTTATTCCGGCTAAACATCCATCAGCTAGACTGAAAGTGTGGTCATCTACTGTTTTTTCAGACATACCAGGAACGCCGTCTTGAATAATATGGTGGCCCCACTCACGCTCCAAGTTCACAGACATATCCACAAGTTCAAGAACATTAGATATTACGTCAGGTGTAAACAGTGCGTATCGTTCCTCGTGCAAAGCGTTATACGTGTGAGTGAACAAGCCAAGATGCGTGGTTTCATCGCGCTGGATATACTTAACCATGTCCGAAGAGCCAAGAAGTTCACGCTGCAACCTCTCAATGATATAGAACAAGCTAAAACCATTATGGAAATAGATGCCTTCCAGAATGATGTTCGCTACCAGTGCGTAGATGAAATTCGTAGCACTGAAACCCGTCATTTTGAGTTTGTTGGCCTGCGCCATCACTATGTCGTTCTTTGCCTTGAGCTGTGGGTTAAACTCATGCAGCGAGTACACATCTAACGGATTAGCGTAGAGTGTACGAATGATTTTGTCATAGGCTGCAACGTGCAAAGCTTCTTCCCAAATTTGCCGCGCGATACACAACCTGATATTGGGGTCGGTTATGTGCTCAACCAAGTTGAACATCAGGTTGTCCAACTGGATGCCGTCTAGGTTAGTAAGAAACGCAAGACCACGGGTCACTGCATTCCTCGAACCTTGAGGCAGTCTTTCTAAAGAATCTTTATCTAGCTTAGGCGTTTTCTGGTGCCATTCGTTAGCTTGCATCTGCTCCATAACACGCGGAGCAAAATCATACTTGGCCAAAGTTGCCGAGCGTACGCGGTCTTCCGGGCCTTCTATAATCCGACGCTGTGAAAGGATATGGCGCAGTTTGTCCTGCTCGGTCATCGAGTTAATCATAGTCATTTTTCGTGTCTCACTGGCAAGAGGTACATGCTTCGCCTAGCATGCAAACTTCAGGTTCTGCTTCTACAACTTCTGCGCTGGCGGTAGGAGCTTCTTCCATCACAGCCGACTCCGAGTGCATATAATAGAAAGTAGGCAGACCGTAGTACCACCCTGTCATGTACAGCTTTGTAAGGTACTCACCGTCGTTTGTGCCAGATATGTAAAGGTTTGTAGACTGTGCTTGGTCAATCCACTGTTGACGCACACAGGCAGCTTTCACTGTCCACATCTGGTCAACGCCTTTGGAAGTCTTAGCTAGCTCCGGGCGCCCCAAACGGGTCGCGTCGCGCAGCGTGTGACTTACCATAATGTAAGTTCCGGACGCGTTAGAACGCTCGTACTTCAAGTCATACGGGTTTTCGGTACACGAGGTAGCGTCACAAATATTTGATATTGTTGCAGTAGGAGCTATAGCCAGAAGGTGAGAATTACGCATCCCCACGGAGGTCTTTTCCCGCAGAGCGTCCCAGTCGTAATACGATTCTTTCTTCCGCGATTCGCTAATTAAGTCAGAGTATACATTCTCAAACGCAGTATCTATCGGCAATTCACCTTTAGCCCATCGCGACTTAGAAAAATTGGGGAACGCGCCCTTCTCTTGAGCAAGTTCTGCTGAGGTGTTAATCGCCATATAAGATATGTGCTCGTACAAGCGGTCGGCTTCGTCCAGGTGCTCCTGGCTTTCGTAGTCTACCCCTTGTTTTATAAGCCACTGTGTGTAGCCCATCACGCCAAGACCAAGAGGGCGGTCAGCCTTATTGAAGCGACGGTTATTCTCTTGTGGTAGGTATCCAATCTCAACAGCATTGTCAATCATGCGAATGCCGGTGCGAACGGCCCGAGTAACGTCCTGTAATGTTTTACACGCTGCCAGATTTACAGAGCCTAGGTTACAGACAAAAGATTCCAGTAAAGAATTTCTTAGCAGAATTTCTGTGCAAAGATTACTGTTATGGACTGTTCCATAATCTCGTGTCATCGACCTACGATTAGCTGTGTCTTTGAAGCAAGGCCAGCCTAGCCCCTTGTGGTTGTACAGAAGCTCAATTATTTTATTCCATACTTCTTGTGCTTTAACAACTACCTTATGTATGTTCGGGTTCTTTTCATAAGCACGGTAACGCGTTTCAAAGTCTTCGCCCCAAGCGTCTACTAGGTCAGGCACGTCATTAGGGCAAAACAATGTCCAGTCTTCATCGTTGTAAACTCGACGCATGAATTCGTCGCTATTCCATGTAGCAACAAATAGGTCTTTAGAGGAAAGCCTTTCGTCACGCGCGGCTTTAGGCATTTCAAGAAAAGAAATAATATCCTTGTGCCACGTCTCAAGGTATACGGCACAAACGCCGGGGCGCTTACCGCCTTGGTCAAAACAGCGCATTCCTTGTTCGATAAGTTTCGCGTAAGGTACAGGGCCACTTGCTTTACCCCCTGTACTACGAATGTAAGAACCTTTTGCCCGTAGCCTAGTCAATGAGGCGCTATTACCCCCAGCAAACTTTGAGTTCTCATTAAGTTCGGCGATAGTCCTATGTATATCTTCGTACCCATCGCCCATGTCTGACCCGAAGCAGGAACTAAGCTGATTATATTTCATTCCGCTATTGAACAAGGTCGGCGTTGACGGCATGTATAAACGTTCCGACATGACTTGGTAGAACTCTATTGCGTGTTCTGTCCTATTGTGCTTTTCTGCTATGGCCAGTCCTAAAGCTACTCTCATAAGGAAGTGCTGCGGCAATTCTATGACGTTATCGTTTTTGTCCTTGAGCAGGTAACGGTCATAAAGCGTAGACAAAGCCAGATAAGAAAAATCCATGTCGGCCTGTGGATTTATGGCCCGGTTAATCGCGTCTAAGTCGAAGTTACCTGAGTTCAAGAATGGGTCAACTTCTCGGTTGGCTTCTGAGGTAACTCGTTTCAAGTAGTCAGTGAAGTGTGGGTAACTGATGCTACCGTGATTTGCCTGCTTACGAATCTTCTGTAGCAGAAAACGGGAAGCGAACAAAGTCCAGTCCCAGTTTTCAGTAATTTTTGTCGTAGCCTGGTTAGCTATTACGTCTTGAATCAACTCAGTGGGGATGCCGTCGTAAACTATTTCTTTTAGCTTTTCTTCGTTGACCAGCTCCCTATAGTCAATAGATAGTCCTTCAGCAGCCCAAATAGCGCAGCGCTCAATCTTAACAAAGTCTACTGGCTCTCTTTCTCCAGACCTTTTAACTACAAACATTCTTATCCCTCACTTTATGGAAGACCGCGTCTTCTTTTCTCACGGAACACTCAAATGGCGGTTGCTTTGCCTTCTGTTCAGTCAACTAAAACTTTAACATGACTTTTGGCAGCATTTATCAGGTAACGAACGTCGTAAGCGGACACACCGTACTCGGTTGCCATCTTATCTATTTCAGGCTTATCACCGTGACTATTGTGTTTGAGTGCTTTTAATACTACGCACTTTACATTTTTGACATCATCCTCTTCTAGAAAACTTAGCAAGCGTTCAAGCGCTTTGCCCGACTTCTTTTGTTTAGACAGTGAAATTAGTGAGGACTGCAAAGCCTTTAAATCTGTATTTTTGCAAGTAAAGTATTTAAATAACTCTTTGTTGTAAGCCGCCCTCTCCTGAGTGTTTACAATTGAGTAAAGAAAAGTCTGTATGGGTTTCATTATAGAGGGTGTTGTCTCGTTTAGAAGTACTGGTATTATATTTAGCTTTTGGCTTTTTAGTTTTACTTTTAGTCTTTTATTTAGCGCCTCTTTTATTTGTTCGCTGCTAACTTCGTATAACTTGAAAGTGAAGTTTTTGCTGGAGCGAGCGTCTAATAACTCCAAGTACTTTATAGAAGTTAAAAGAACAGGTGTGTCGAACACGAACACCGAGGAACTACTCTCCTGTAGCGGCAGGCGTCGCTTTAGGAACAAAGCTACTGAGGGTACTAGTATAGCGTCAGCCCTTGATTTAACTGTGTCGTCTGCCCCTAGTACCTGTACTTTCAACGAACTATCTATTTCTTTAATAATATTCAGGGTGTTTAATACATTGGTGTTCCCTATACCAAACAGCCCCTTCATTGCACTAGCCCTACACGCATAATGCCTCCAGTTTTGATTGGCCTTTGTGTTTTGTTATTTGGTAAGTTTTACAGTTGGCGTATTGCTCATCCCCAGTTGAGACGATTATAAGATGCTGTACTAACTGATTAAGCTTTGGTATAAAGTTTTTCACGAAAAGCTCTAAACGAGCAGACCCCATGTTCACAGTAGGTTCGTCTAGAATCATTACGTTTAGCCTTCGTTCTTTTGGTATGAGCGGCATTATTGCTAGGGGCAGTAGGAAAGAAAACGCGCGACTTTCAGCACCTGATAGCACCCTAACGTCATCTGTCTCTTTGCCTTTCTTAGTAGTGCACTCACGAACTATATTAAATTCTCTGTCGTTGACAACTTGGAATTTAAATTTTATGGGCTCTGGGTATACCAGTGGGGCGTACTCATTCATATTTTTCTCTACTACTGAAGCTATATGCCGTATAAGCATTAGTTTAATGCCCTTATTTGAGTAGGCGTCTACCAGCATTTCCAATACTTGAATGTCGTCAGCTTCCTTAGCTAGGGATTTTTTTCTTTGTTTTAACCTCTTGTACTCCTTGCAGTCTCTCAGAGCTAGGTCGTACTGAGAAGTAAGCTTTGGTATCTTCAGATTGGTTTGTTCCAGCTCGTCTTTTACTCTGTCTATCTCTTCTTTTACGCTGAGTATTTTAGAAGTATCCATCTGTGTGTACCGTGTATATATAGGAAGCACCAGAGAGGCAGTGTTCTTAATTTCGCGGTACTTATCAATTTCTTCTTTAGAGAAGTCTAAGCCTTCAGGTACTTCCGGCTTTTTAGGTTTTTCTAACTCGGCTAGCTTCTCGGCTGCATCAAAATAAGCTTGCCATTTTGCTAACTCGCGTATCTGTTTTTCTACACAAGTTAATCTTTCCTTTGACTCCTCGTAGTCTTTCTTCTTAACTCGGGCGGCAGACAACTCTTCGAAGGTGTCGAATGCGCTCAACACTTCTTTAACTTCAGCTAACTTTTTCTTACTAGATGCTGCTTCCTGCCTGTGGTGTTTTACTAACCCGTCGGAGACTTTTTGATTTAGTTTTGCTGTGCACGTAGGACAATTTGAGTGGCCCTTCAGCTTCTCCAGAGTGCGGTAGGTGTCTTCGTTAACGGCTATTCTGTTTTGTAGCTTTTCTTTCTTTTCCTCTAGCGCCGATTTATCCGCGCCTGATATAAGCTTCTTAGCTAAGTCGTAGGCCGCCTTATCAAAGTTGGGTTTGTTCTTTAGTGCTGCGACTAGCTGCGCTTTCTCTACCTCCAGTTTACGCATAGTCTTAGCGAAGTCTTTAGGCGCTGTACCACTGAACTTAGAAATGGTATCTTTCAGTTTTTTCTTATCGTGCGTGTACTTGTTCCGGGCATTTCTGTAAGACTCCTTTTTAATGAGATATTTATCGTGGGTCTTCGCTTTCTCTAGTATCCTAGAAGCCTCATCTAGCAATTTTTTAATGTCGCTCTCTGACTCTACACTCAAGCCTTGGGTTAAATCTGACCACTTCTTCATCAGTGGTTTAGCTTCCCGTATAAATGCGAGGTCCAGCTCTTTAGCGTGTAAATCAGAATATTCTTTTGATAATTTTTGTGCTTTATTTTTATATTTTTCCAGCTTCGTGCCCAACTCCTGTAGCTGTTCTTCGCTAAGGAGGGACATGGTGTCTATTTGAGACAGAATCTCGTGTAAGGCGGCTTTAGATTCTTTAGCGTTACGCAACATTCCGTTGAACAACTTTCGTACTTCGTCGTGGCTGTTCAACTTGAAAAAATTGGTGAAGAATTGGAAACGTGTCGCAGCGGTGCCTAGTTGTAGTTTAGATGGCCTGCTGCTAGATATTGACCAGAGCGTATAGAACTCGTCTTCGGTCATATCAAACATTGAACGTATTTTTTCTTCTGGGTATTTCTTAGTGCGAACGTGTGTGTTTTCTTTATCTCGGTGAATCAGGTATTCTACACCAGTGGACTTACTTTTCTTCTCTAGCATGTATTCCTTGTCTTGGTGTTCTATTTCGAGGCCTATAGAAGTCTTCTTGCCTTTGAACACATCCTTCTTTGCTTTAGACTTAATGTCTTGCGTAACTGGAGTAGATGCGAAAACTAGCTGGGATATGCCAGACACCAGAGCTGTCTTACCCACAGCGTTAGTATCATCACCTGCTGGAACGAGCTTTGTGTTGGAGTCTAGATTTTTACCAATTATTTTAGTGATTCCAACTACGTCAAGAGGTAAATAGGCCTTCTTAAATCGGACGTAGTTCTTAACCCAAAGCCCCTTCAGTTTCATAACTTATTGCCCCATTACTTTAAACCCGTGGCCACTGATATAGATTTTGAACTACCAGTGCGTCTGCTTCGTCCTGACTCATGAATACCACTTCAATATTTGGAGCGTCATGAGGTATTGAATATTTAGATAAGTGTAGATTATTTATTTCTTTTGGATTAGTTAGGCCCAGAAAGAGCAGAATACGTTCCTTCCAAGTAATCCAGTGTAGCTTTCCGTCGACTAGAGTCATCAGTGGGCCGCATTCGTGCTTCCAAGTAATAACAGGCGCATTAGAACGGGGATACCGAGTAACTAAAACTTCATATTTCATTTTTTTCATTTTTCTTTCCTCTCACGCTTAATCTGATACGCTAGGCTTACTAGCCGAGCAGAGAACACCGCGCGGTCTGTAGCCAAAAATGTGCCCATATCCATCTTCACTTGGTTAATGCTCTGTTGCACCATTACAGCTTGTTGCCCTAAAGCTTTCACGTCTCCGACTTTTTCCTGAAGAGCCGCGATTAATTTTTTGTTTGCCGACGTATACCAGACTTTTGGGTGCTGCGGCGCAAAGATGTAATCAAGAATAAACATATTAAGATAGGTAATTTTCTGGATAAGACCGTTGAAGTCGTTAGCATCCAGAATTGAATTATGTACGGAAGATGCGCTACCTACGTAGATAGAAAGAAGAGTCTTTATCGCTACTAAATCATCGGCGATATTAGACGTTTGTTTGATTGCTTTACGGACCAGCTTCTTAATGTCCGCGTCTTCGTCTTCCGCGCCATCTACAAATTGGATAACATCTTGTAGGTTGCCCAGAGCATTACGCACATGACCGCCAGAAGCTTCCGCAATTAGGAGGGCAGACTCGGAGTCTATGTATTTTATCCCTTCTTCTTTAGCTACGGATTTTATTCTTGAAGCTACTTCTTCTCTGGTAGGTAGCTTAAGCTCTATTGTTGAGCACCGCCCAACTAGAGCTGGAAGTAGTTTGTCAGGCTCCATCGAGCTAAAAATATAAATTGTGTGAGCCGGGGGTTTCTCCGTAGGTATCAGCAAAGATTTTGCGGCTGCTGACGTAAGGTCTTGAGCTTCGTCCAGAAATATAAAACGATACTTGCCCGAAGACGGCATAAAAGACGCTTCTTCTACTAGCGCCCTCATTTCGTCTATGCCGCGACTACTAGCCCCGTTTACTTCAGTAAAGTTCATTGGGTCTAGTTCGCCGGGTTTCCCCTTTTTCCCGTTTACGTAGGACGCGAAAATTTTAGCAAGTGTTGTCTTCCCTACCCCCGTTGGGCCCGTAAAAAGTATGCAGTGCGGAATCTTACCTGACTTTATCATACCCTTTAGTCGTGTAATCTCGCTGGCGTGACCTACGACTTCTTCCCACGTTTTGGGACGATACTTATCTGGTAAAGAGGTGTACTCACTCATTTTTATTTTCCTATCAAGGCTAGTATCATTTTTGCTTTGTGGTCTACTATCAATTTTTTGATAGCCCTATCAGGTGGGTTGCTAGCGGTAAACCTTAAGTCTACCTCCATCAGTTCTATAACGTTACCGACTGTCCTGTACGGAGGCACGTATGTTACTTTAGTAGACTTTATTATGTTCTGCCTTAGCGTCTTCATAAATAGTGTTCTACTTCCGTCGCGTTTTTTCACTATTAAATTAAGTAGCTCATTAGTAGTAACCAGTATTGAGGTTACAGGGGCGAATAATCGCATGTTCTGGTTTATATTTATTATGCCTTTCAGTTGTATCTCTGCATATATGCAGAGGTCTTCCATAAAATTTTCGGAGTTTCCTATAAGCATTAGTCCGTGGTCTAGTATGCCTATGAGCACGGATTTTTCTATTGTGGAGTGTTCTTCTATTCTTTCCCAGTTGTTATCGCTAACCTGTGCACCTATGTCTACGTAATTCATTTAGGCCGGATTTCCCTGACAATTTCGAGAGCGCGCTTTAGCTGTTTACTTGTTGCTTTTTTCTCGTGTTTCAAAAAACGCTCCAGTTCCTCCTGAGCCGAAGGTAGATTTAGGGTCTGCTCGGTTATTTCTATAAAAGACTCCTGTACTAGCGCTTTTAATTCCTTCTTAGATTTGAAACCTTCTAACTTCACGACGTTGGGGTATTTTCCCATAATGTCTATATCTGTGTCGAAGTCTGCACTTAACAGTAACCTATACTTGTATAGTGGGTTCTTTTCAATCTGTTTTAGATGCTTTTCTTTGTATACTTCTATATTAATCAGCTTGAACGCTGGGTCTACTTTTATTCTTTCTTTCTTGAGCTTTAGTTTCCCATGACTTATACGTGGAGTTACTATAGAAAAAGATTTCGGCAGGCTTTCCCCGAAGTTCAACTGGTACGCTGTTCCTGTGTAATGATTATTACCCACGTCATGCGGGGTGTGTAGATGCCCCAGTACCCACGCGTGCTTTTCATTAGTGTCATGGGCTTTCTTTATTACAGTGCCGTTGTCCCTAGTAGAACCCGAAACCTCGAAGTGTCCGTAGTTCACAGCATTCTTAACGCCTTCCTTATACGGGTAAGGCGAGAAATTGTGATTTACCCCGTCTATGTTTACTATAGTCGGCTCTTCGTAAAATCTGATACGTTTGAAAACTTTAGCTCGTTGCAATTCAAAAAACGGAAGTAGCGAATGATTTCCTGTCTCGGCAAAGTCGTGGTTACCCAGAATAACGTGGCCTTCCATAACGCTGTCTAACCAAAAGAAAAAGCGTATGAAGTGTGACTCAGCCTCCGGGGACAATCTTATATTTTCGGCGAGGTCTCCGAGAAACGTTACTGCTGTTTCACCTTGCCGGCGCGCGTAGTCTATCGCTTTCCGTATCTCTGCGAACTGCAAGTCTAAGTGATTAGTTGGGAACAAGTTTCGTAACTTGTCCCCGTGAATGTCCCCGATACAAAGCATATCAGTCCTGCGCGTCTGATTTCGTCTCGTTCGGAATATCTCCGAAGCCCTCGGTGTCTAATTTGATTATCTTGTGTTCTACTACGTAGGGGAACTTAATGTCTTTCGCGCTCTTTTTATTGGTAAAGCGATGGCCTTTAGGGTCTTCAAAAACGTAGTAGTCGTACTGACTAGCAATGCCGGTGTCTACATCGCGGAAGATATTACTAGCGCGTTTATTCCGCTGGGACAGGCCATTTCCAAAATTCACTGCCTCTGCCCATTCGCTGTCTCCCCCGGTGAGAGGTGAAGCGGCGTTAAACAACGAAAGTTCCTTAGCTATATTGAGGACATAGGGAGCGCTACTTCCTGAGTGTTTTTGGTGGTAGCAAGTCTCCACGAGCTCTAGGATTTGTTCCACTATGAGTTTATTAATTCCTTCTTCAGTTCCGTCAGTCTTGTACCCAAGAATTGCCAGCTCGCGAGTCGCGTGCTTGTAGTAATTCGACTCTAGGAATTGCTTGTGCTTAGTGTCTTCCGCGACCTTGGCTTTTACTTCGTCTGCCAATGGAATGGTGTAGACTTCCACGCTATCGTTGAAAGCCACTACGCCGTTTGTGGCTTTCTGCAAGAAGCGAGCCTCTAGGCTGTCCAACTCTGACGGGCTAGCTTCCCAACCTGCGCGTAGTATCGTAATGACTTTGGTTTGCTGCGGAACTTCTGCCTGCAAGGGTACCTGCGCGTCTTCATTACTGGCAGTCTCAGTGGAACTGACGTCTACTACAGCACCATCCGGGTGTTCACCCCACCCAGTAATAGTTACAGGGATAGATTGTGCTGTATTGAACGTGTGGACAATCTGCTTCAGGCGCTTATCAGAAACCTCACCTTCTATTTCAACATAAAATATCTTACGGTTAGTCGTCTGATTCATCACTGTCACCCTTCGCTTTGTTTGATATTGTCTCGAAATACATTTTCTGCGCCTTCTTAGACTTTACGAGTTCAAACAGCTTTTTACGCAGGTTAAATGCTTTCCCCTCGTAGCCTGTTTCACTTAGTACCTTCAACACTCGCTTCTTATCTCCAGTTACAAGCTTCTTAAAGTCTACCCACTTCATTTTCTGTTTGTCATCTAGGCCCTTAATCTTTAGGGGTGCCCAATCAATAACTAGCTTATCTCGACTACCTGTCATCACACCAATAGAGCGCAGAAATTCCGCGGTATCCCACACTGGGTCATATCCGCGTGCTTGGCCTTCACCGTCACGCACCCAAATGCGGAGCCAGCAATCCATATCCGAACCCGAGGACAGCTTGTTCTTTATTGCCTTCACGTTCACGTAGCGGTAAGTATCTAAGCAACCCTTATGCTCAATAGAGGGTTCTTCTACGATGCTAGAGGAATTTTTCTTACGGGGTTCACCTTGAGGGGCGGCGCGCGAGGCCATTTTGAGGCGCACGTCGGAGAAGAACTTGAGGGCTTGCCCCCCGGGCTCATATTCAGTGGGGCCATACATAACCATAGGCTTCTCGCGAAGCTGGTTAATACCCATTATGATGATGCCCTTTGCTTCCATGCGTCCTTTGATACGCTTGAGCTGCTCCGAGAACATACGGGCTTGCGCGCCGATACCGTTCTTACCCTCCTCGTCATCCATTTTCTCTGGAAGCATCGCAGGGTATGAGTCAACCACAATCAGAGCTTGAGGCGCATCGTTAGGAGCTTCAATCCAAATACGCTTAGTTTTTTGCAGCATCTTTGGATTAGCGTGCTTCTTATACTTAGCATTTTCTTTGGTGTCGTCGTATACAAACCACCACTTGCCCTTCTTGTATAGCTTATCCGGCAGTGACTTCTCAAGTCGGTATACCATGTTGAAAAACTTTTCTGCCACGTTAGCAGAGTAGCGGCGGATGCGCGCCTTCTTAACGTAGTTGCCCTCGTCGTCTTGAACGCCGAAGAGGTCGGTAATATCACCTTTGTATCCGAGCGATTTAGCAATCGCCATCATGTAGTCGCTAGAGTAAGAACCTTCAAAGTCAAAGTACATTAGGACTTTAATTAGGTCTTCTGTAGCAGCTTGCGCTAGCTGTGCCATCGAGAGTGTAGACTTCGAGGACTGTTCGCCACCGAAGAAAGTCACCCAAGAACCTGTAGTTAGGCCGCCGCCAAGAATCAAGTCGAGGACTAGCAAGCCCGTGCTGATTTTTACTTTCTGCGTGGAGCCGGCAGTAAGATTCTCCTGCTTCTCCATAACGTCTAGCATACTGTCTAGTTCAGCGTATGCGTCAAAAAATTCCGTTTCTTCAATGGCCGACTTCTTTTTCTTTAGGGCCTTTTTAGTCTCTTCTATATCCGGATTAACTTTTTTCTTCTTAACCTTTTCCTTCTCTTTCGACTTAATCGCCATTTAATCACCTTCTTTTGAGTAAAGAAAAAGGGGACCCGGAGGTCCCCTTTTAGTTTCGGACGATTATATATTAATCGTCAGAGTCCGAGGCTGCATCGCTGTCGCTAGCATCAGATGACGCTGCCTTCTTACCCTTACCCTTTGCAGGAGCCTTCTTACCCTTGCCTTTCTTCTTTGTGTCGGCGTCGGAATCAGAATCTACATCAGACAGGTCGGAGTCAGAATCGGAGTCAGCGGAAGACACAGCCTTCTTAGCCTTACCCTTAGCTGCCTTCTTACCCTTCTTAGGTTCGTCCGAATCACTGGCAGAACCGGAGTCGCTGTCAGAACCCTTCTTAGCCTTGCCTTTGCCCTTTGCAGGAGCCTTCTTACCCTTGCCTTTCTTAGGTTCATCAGAGTCTGAGGCTGCGTCGCTGTCGCTAGCATCGGAGTCCGAAGACTTAGCTGCCTTCTTACCCTTACCCTTAGCAGGGGCCTTCTTACCCTTACCCTTAGCGGGGGCTTCGTCCGAGTCACTAGCAGAGGTAGCAGCGTCAGAGTCGGAATTATCGCTAGCCGAGCTAGCCGCCGCCTTCTTGCCCTTACCCTTAGCAGGTGCCTTGGTCTTCTTCTTGTCGTCGTCAGAATCAGAAGAAATATCGGAATCAGAAACCTTTGCCATGTCATTATCTCCATCAGAGTTTGCAGTTTTGGATTTTTCTTCGCCGAAAATGTCAGGTTGACGTTCTCTCAGCGATTTAACCGCGGCTTTCGCGTCGGCCTTTGTTTCAACTTTCACACAGTTTTCAATATCCCAGAGTAGGTATTCTTTCTCCTCCTCAGTGAGCCTTGTGTTTTCCTGGATTTCCAGTTCGTACTTGCCTGTACCAGTGCCTTTAGAGTTGTACAGGTAATTTATATCTTTTCCATACTTGTTATCAGACAATGGGTAGTTTTGAACCTCACCGTCTTTGTTCTTCGCCTTGTTAGCCTGGGAACGTTTCTTTATGCGCTCAGCCGTTGCCGCAGTAAAGCGCACTACGCGAACAGGTGTCTTGGACTTAGAAGCCTTATCCTTGAAACCCGTCTTACGTTCGCTCTTTTCCCACTTCTTAGGTTTATGCACATATTCGTCTTGAATGTCGCGGATAATTGCATTCGATATATAGTCAACGCTAGCCTTCAGCCCTGCTTTACAGTATGGGCAGGCGTCTGCGTCGAACGCTTCGGTGTCATGTGAATAACCAAGACACGGTTTAGCAAAACGAACTTTCTTACCTTGCTTCTCACTGTGGAACTCAATCCAGTGTGTCGCATAGCTGAATGTTGGGCCTACTAATCGAATTGCCACGAATTCGTTGTCAGGCATCTTTAGAAATTCAACTAATTCATAAGGCTTTGGAAGTTCTGGTCTGCCCGTTTTAGGGTTTGTATCTGAGAATGATTTATTTGATTTGAACTTGGCTCCCATTCTTCCTCCGGGGCGACACTGAATGCGTCGCTCATCACTTACTTAACAGTTTTTAAAAACTACTTGATTTCTCTTAGGCGCGTAGGGTTTGTTTACTCTGTAGTAGCTTCTCTTCTTTATTTAGTATTTCAGATATTCCGAATGATAGTCTCCCTAATCCTACGGGGTCTGCTATCTTAGCTAATAGCTGTACGCGTCTTTGAGTGTCTATTGCGTCCAAGTCAACTACGCTGTTTTCGTCCTCTATCTGTAGTACTTCTTCTGAGTCCAGTGAAACTGCGACATTAGTGACAGAGGAACGTTTGTTGCTTGGAAGTATAAATGCTGTACCTGACTCATTTACCAAACTAACGCTCTTGGCGTGTTTAAACCAGTCCCTTATGTAAGAGGTTAATGTTCCATTAGAGGAGTCATATTTGTCTAATGCTTTGGACGAGAACAACACAAAATTTTGCAGTATGTCATCTAGCCTAGTATTAGAATTATTATTAGCGTAGAAGGACTGCGCTTCTACAACTATAAGTCGATAATACTTTTCCAATAGCTGGGACTTAAACGTGCACGACTGTTCGTACCAGAACTTAACAGTATTTATAGTGCAAAATAAATCTTCGTTTTTATTCATGCCTATCGAGGCTTCTATAGCAGCCATCCTGTCGGCAGTGATTTTTTTATCTCGTGTGCATCTAGAAACCATCAGCTTTTGGTATAACTGGGTCTTCTCTAGAAATGTTGTTATTATGAATTTCAGTATGCTGCGTTCTAATCTTATGTCTTTTAGTCTTGATAACTTCTTCTGCTTAGGCGCAGACAAGAACAAGAAAAAGCTTGTTAGTACGTCCTCTTTACTTAATACAGATATTTTCCTTCTGTGGTTCTCCGTATAGAAATGCAAAACATCAGATAGGATTACTTCTACTAGGTTAGTGCATCGCAGTATGGGCTCGATTGCATTGTAGAGCAATGTATCCCACACTTCCATATATTGAGCGCTGCTGTAGTTATCTTTTATAGATTCGTCTACCCTTTTCAGGACAGACATAATCGTGCTGTGCTCATACGCGCGGGACATATTACTCCTCTTTATTTTTAAAGATTCAACTTTGCTTACATACCCATTGTCTGAATAAGCAACCCAAGTCGAATGATATGCTTACACCCGAATGGTATCTTCTTAGGATTCTTTTCTAGTGGGTCTTCACCGTTAGAGAAAAGAATTAGTGCTGCCTCTTTGTCGTTTAGCGCTACTTCAGACCAGTACATAAACGCTTCGCAATCGCAGGAGCATTCTATGTTTGAGCTAATAATTTTTTTACTCTTACCGTCGAGCCCCTTTATGTAACAACGGTGCATGGTAGGATTCTGTTTTCTCTTACCATCTGGAGTGAACACGGAATAAGCAATAGCCAATACTGTAGGGTTCTTGTCTTCCTTGTCTATGATTTTCTTGTACTTAGATATTCGGCAGTCATCAGAATTAGCTAACCAGTTCGGTGGTGAGTTCCGTAGCATCTTGTCTAGCGTTAACATTATGCGATTTCCTCCCATTGAGCTTTACCGAACAAGTCCGGCGCTTTTTTCTGAATGAGACTTTGCTTACCGTTAAGGTACAGGGCTTTTATGTAGCGAGCTCCCTCCATTTTCCTAGCGCGCTTCAAAGAAACAGAATAGCCTATTTCATTTTTCTTTTTGTCTAAGGCTAGATACACAAAAACTTTAGACTTAGACAACTTCTCCAGTAGCTCAAGTATATCTTCTGGATAACAAACTTTACGGTCTGTACTGGAGGCTGAGTAAAAAATTGTGTTTACACCACCCTTTCCCACTACAAAGGTAGCGTCGTGCCCCGGTACCTTAACTAGTATTTGCCATTGATAGCATTCACATTGAGCAGTTGTTAACTTGTCGTCTTCCTTCAGCAGTGCTTTTATTTTTTGCAACGTATTAACATATTGGTTCATTATAAATCTCCTACTTCTTCAGGGATTCTCTAACTATGCACGGATAGGCGTTGTCAGACTTAATAAAATGATGCACTCTTCCAACTGCTTTTTGGTACATAACTTTTGTAGAAGACGGTGACATGAGAAGTGTGTAAAAACTTTTCTGGTACGTGCCTAAGTCTTTATAAATATCAGTTAACCCACCTTCCGCTTTCTGTGTTGGTGTTTGCTCTAGCTGTATAAGGCAGTTTGTTAGCACTACGCCACCGCGCGCAGCTACTTCTACACCCATAGTGGAGTCTTCGTTTATCAATCCATTAAATTGTATTGGGTTGTCTACTCTTAAGAAGAAAGCGTTCATAGCTTTTCTGCGGGGAGTGAAGTCAGACTTAACAATATTACCATTCCAACCACCGACAAAATCTCCGCCTTGAGCGAAAGCTAGAACATCTATTTTTGATTTGCGTAGAAAATCAAAATGAACCTTAAACACTTTGTCCATATCTGTTATTTTGGTGCGCTTATAGAAACCATTCTTATCAATGGACGTATAAAAAACAGAGTAGTCATCGTCCATAACTACCATGTATTCCAAGTCAAGTTTCTTAGCTATATCGTACACCGCGTTTCTAGCATAAGTCACTACATTAAAAGATACCTTGTTAGTCATTAAGTCGAACTTGTCTAGGTATTTCTTTTTGTCGAATACCTTAACATCGTCTCCATATGTTTTCTTATATTCTTTTAGTGTAGGGTCATCCTTATCACATACTAAATAAATTTTTCCAGTGTAGCCAGCTTTCCTTAAAACACTTATAGTGATTTGTTTATCGGGTCGTTTATGGGTGAGTATGAATACAGCGTATTTTTTATTCGCCATTTTTCACTATATCCGTAATTTCTGAAGTTAACTTCAGATACCCGTGTTCGATAGCTTTCTTGTAGTCCACTATAACTAAGGCACAATCTTCCATGAGGGATTGCACTTTCTTATCGGAGTGAGCGTAATACTCTGCTATGGATGCAAAATTAAACTTAGTGTGTCGTTCGGCTGCAGCCAATAAAAAATCTCTAACGTCTTCTTTAAGATTAGCTTTAAGTATACTAGCTTTAAGCTCCTGCGTTTTGGTTGGGTCATACAAGTTTGGTAACTTAGGTTTTTTACCAGTAACTTCGTATATTGGTGAACCCAATTTACGTGTATATTTTTGCTCAGTCTCTGGGTCAATGGAGCGGCGTATAAAGTTGTCTACTTCTCCGGAAGTAAAACCGGATAGCTCAATGTCAAACTTGTCGTTCTTTAATTCAGCTAGCAACTTACCTAGTTTTTGATTGTCAAATTCCCCGCCATGATTATTAGCTGCGATGTTAGCCAATTTTTCTTTGCGAGTATCCCAGCGCACTACGCGCAGGGGTATTAAAAATTTGTCTCCGTTATCCTTTTGTACTTCTATATGACCTACTTTAACAGTACCAAATTCATCCTTTAGTTTAGAAGTTATTATCTTTGTTTTCTTGTCACTTATAGTAGTAAGTCGTTGGTGACCCGCTATAATCGTATTAGTTTTTTCATTGATTACTACGCCGGATAAATCACCGAATTCTTCGATAGACTTGTTCAGAGCAGCTAACGCTTCCTTAGAAATTTTTCTTGGGTTGTATTTTGCCCTTTTAAAATCTTTAATTTTCAAAATTCACCTCGTCTAACTTCGCTTCGTAGGCCGTTGCTTAAACTTGGACCACACTCTACAGTGTACAAGTTTTGCGGTGCCGTCGGGTTTCTCTGATAGTTTAAACCAGTCTGGATAGTCCTCGATTAGTTTCATGAATCGAACTTTTCTACTGTATCCTGACAAAGCCACATCAGTTAGACCGCCTTTCTGTTTCATGTGTGGTATAGTGTCTATAAGGTACCTATTAGTTATAATTGTGCTGCTGCCTGACATTAGTATCTGCAGGGCAAAATCTGCGTCATCTACGGTTCCTTTACGCCACTTAGCCTTTACGGAATTTTTCACTAATATGCTAGAGCACGGATTTTGATTAAAACTTAGTTTGTCTTTCTGAGCAAAAGCAAAGCTGGTATAGCGATGAGCGACTACTGACAATCCTTTGTAAGAATCTAATATTTTTTCTAGTGGTTTAATGCACGCTGTTGGAGTAACTTTTGTATTTTTTCCGTCAATACGCCGCATAAATTTTCTTATGTCGTCGTCTAATTGCCAGTGCGCTTTTTCTCCTTTAGACCTCGACAACTCTAAACAATAATTTCGAGCGTAATATAAACCTTTGTCATTTTTAGGTAGTGCTTCCACTTCTTTTTTGCTGAAGTGCTTAACATATTCCTTGTAGTCTTGAGGTTCAACTATTAGAGTAAAACTTAAACCAGCTTCTTTTATGATATTAGCTGTTACACAGTGAGAGGCTCTACCTTTAGATGGAATGTATATATGATACTTGTTAGCTGACATTATCAGGTGTAATCCAAGTTGAAGTACACGGAATTTTTGCTATGTCACAGCGGTCTTTATATTTATCTACTACTTCTATAACTTCGTCTAGTAGTCCTTCGCTTAAAGTAGTAGGATTCAAACCTAAAGCCAGGAATTTAGCGTTCTCTACGACCAATTCGTTTTCATCCGCTTCTTTTCTAGGATTAGGCATATTAAATATTGATACACCAGTTTTTTGCGAAATCAGTTTGGCGAGGTCACGCACTCTATAAGTTTCTGTCATTTGATTTCTAATTAAAACTTTGTCCCCGTTTTTAGGTGGATTCTCGATAGCTAGTTTTATACACTTAACAGTGTCTTGAATGTGGATGAAAGCCCGAGTTTGACCTCCAGTTCCGTGCACAGTTAATGGATAATTCAAAACAGATTGCATCAAAAATCTGTTCAATACTGTTCCGTAATCCCCATCATAGTCAAATCTATTTATCAAGTCTTCGTGCAATCTGGTTTCGTCTGTCTGAGTCCCCCAAACAATACCTTGGTGCAAATCAGTTATTTTCAAGCTGTCATTCTTGTTATAAAATTGAAACAAAAGTTGGTCTTGTGTTTTAGTCATGTGATAGATACTGCCTGGATTAGCAGGATACAGAATATCTGCATCTACCAGGTTATTGTTTATGTCTTTTAATTTAACACTTAGATAACCTTCGGGTATAGCTGAATTAGCCGTACCATATCCGTAGACGCCCATAGTCCCTAGATGAACTAAGTGGGCGTCTATTTTAGACTCAACTATAGCAGCTAAAACATTATTTGTGGCATTGATATTATTGTTTACTGTGTATCTTTTATGCGCGCTACTTTTCATAGAATATGGAGCAGCGCGTTGTTCTGCAAAATGGACTATAGCTGAGGGCTTGATACTTTGTAGTATATGTAAGAACTTGTCGTAGTGCCGTGCTAAATCTAAGTTCACAAAATTTATAACTTTTCCGGTCAGGTCATTCCACGTTTTAATTCTTTTGGTTATGTGGGCTATCGGAGTTAGGGAGTCACACTCTAGTTCAATATCAATTTTACGTCGAGAAAGATTATCTACAATAGTTATTTCGTAACCCGCATTCGACAGATGCAGTGCTGTCGGCCACCCGCAGAAGCCGTCACCGCCGAGTATTAAAATTCTCTTATTAGGTAACATATTTGCAACTCCTGAATTGATTATTTTAATTACTTTACAGTAATGCCTTGTTGGTCGTCTGGACTTAAACCGGCCAATGACATGGTATTTTCACGTATGCACATTGACTAGTTCCCACTATTCTGTACTCTATAATACAGCGTTGCCCGGCTCGGTACGTGGTGAAAAAGTCTAGCCCATGAAAAGGTTTCTCTAAATATTTTACGAGCCCCTCTATTATTGCCTTTGAATTTTCTCGTAACAATTACTGAGGGTGAAACTATCTGCTAGTACTAAGTAGTACACCGGGCAGAGAACCTCTAGGCAGAGTGCGATGATTATAGTTATTCACTGCGCCACCTTAGTAAGTGTCTTTTCCATCAGCTTCTTAATGTTCTTAGGCAGCTTCTTACCAGTCATATGGAAAGCGAAGGCTTCACAGAACAATTCTTTTGGTGCCGTAGCCGAATAGGTAGTGATACCTGTATCTTTCTCATTAGTTAGAGACAGACCATCTTTAGGCCACATTTTCTTTATTTCTGATTTATCACCTTCAGCGAGAACGTCTAGGTCTTTGATGCTGAGACGATGGTATTTCTTGATGTAGCTGAGAATTTCTTTCAGGACAAGCTGGTCACCTGCGTCTTCTATGCTAGACTTGTACTCGGACATTGTTCCTTCTATAGAAGCGAATCCACTGTACAGGCCTTTAATTTGCTTAGAAGACAGGGAATTAACTTCGATAAATTCGTTATATAGCGCTACCCACTTTGCTTTCAAGGAACGCGAAGTAATCAGGCGCTCGTAGATACCATGTGCTGCTTCGTGGTAAAAACAATGCCGGAAGTCGTTACCTTCAACTAGGCGGAAAGCCATGGTGTCTATGTCAGACTTGAAATCAGTCTTGTAGTAACCGGCTACTTTGCCTTTTGCCGGGCGCACTTCAAAGTTCAACGGGAAAAAGGATACCAGCCCTTTCTTTTCAAGAGCGTCGTATCCTTTTGTGATTGCTTTCTTTAACTCTTCTTTAGTTGCAGAGCTAATTTTAGTAAAATATTGTATGTCGCCTATCCCAGACATTTTAGAAGTTGCGTGGTGAACTTCAAAACCAAGGCGCTGCAATCTGGACGGAGAACTCCCTAGGTTTGCTAGCACGTCGCCTACTTCAAAATCAATTTCTTCCTCTACGTATGGGAAGTAACGCTGATTAGTACCACGGCACATTCTGTCAGAAGACTTAGTTACCTGTAGTAGGTAAGTTTTATCCATGCTAGAAATTTGCACATAGTCGTCAACCCCAAATTTAATTGGCTTAACCTTCTCTTTCTTGTCGCTCATTTCTATTCTACCTTCAAGGTTGGTTTCATATCAAAAGTTTTTCCGGTGGCCCGGTCGATAAAATTGACGGATAGTAGACCTTCGCGGTCGCGCAATATCGTACACATAAACGCTGGGCTACTCACGCGGTGCTCTAGCCTTCCACATTCGTGAACAATCGTATTAACAGCGGCCCTTTCCAGGGCAAAGAATCGTGGGTCTCTTTCAGATTCTACTAAATCTTCTTTAGCCATAGGCAGCCTCAGTGCCTTCGTGGTTGGTGTATGATTTTTTTCTTCACATTAACCTCTTGCATTAAATAGGTTGAGTATGGGTGCTTTCACATTGTTAAGGCTTAAATCATGAAATTCGGTCTACAGAATACTCTTCACTTTGCCGCCGTACACTGCTTGTTTAACGGCTAGTTTAAGATTAGTTGAGTTAAAACATGTTCCTTTAGCTGCGAGCGGGCACTCTATTTCATACCCACCCCAAAACTCTGCCTTGTAGTCTTTCATGCTTTCACACGGCTTATATTTAATAAGCTTTTTCATGTAAGCCATCTTTTCATCAGGTGTTTTATCCTCTCGCTTAAGCTTCTCAGCTATACCGAAAGTATAGTCATAAATCTTGTATTTCTTGCGCAGCTTTGCTTTCTCTTCTGCGTCTACTTTGTCGCCTACCATAACCATATCAGTTACGTTGTGGTCTCGCGATACGTATATAAGAATCCATCCTTCAATCTCTAGACCGTGGAACTCTTCTAAGTAAACGCAGTTATGAACGAGTACGCTTTTCTCACTAATTTTATTTGAGACAAATAAGTTGTTGTTACCCTCAACTGTTATGTCACATACTGTAGGGGGTTTTTCTATCTTACGAAGTTTTGTTATTTTAACTGTTTGTGCGAGGTCAGCCATGTCTGAAAAACTCCGAGAAAAATTGCTTTACAAGTTAAAAGTCGGTCAAAAATTTAATAAGAATAGTCTAAAGAAAGAATTTCCTAAAGAGTATGCACAAGCCGCTAAGATAGCGCCAGCCCGGATACTAGCAGGGGTATTTGCACTAGCATTTCCGAATGTTCGGAGTAACTGCGGAGTTTGCGGTGGAATATGCTCGATTAACGACAAAAATAAACTTTACAGTTGTTTATTGAGCACTAATGACAAAGCCTTCAATAAATTTTGTTCGGTTGAATGCTATAATAGTTCCGGTACTAAAGCTGAGTCTACTAGACGCTCGTGGATAAATAGGAAAGAATCGGGTGAATTTGTTTCTGTTGTAGATACTAGACGGGAAGATAGGCAGCTAAGTGATTCTGAAATGCGAAAATGGCTAGAAGAACAGGCAACGCATAAAAAATCTGTCAGACTCCGCGACCTAAAGTACAGGTCTGAAACGTTATACGAAAGGATAAAAGAATCGTGCGACCCAATTTCAAAAGTAATACGACTACTCTTTCCCGAAGTTAGAAATACTTGCATAGAGTGTGGCTCTAAACAAGTGTCAATAAGAGCTTTTAAATATCTGGTTATAGATAGCGACAGAGTGTTTTCACACTTCTGTTCTAGTACGTGCCGAAATAAAAATCGCAATTATCAGGAAAAACTGTCTAATACCTTATTAGAACGTTATGGCTCGAAAACTACGTTCGGGTCTGAGAAGATACAAAAAAAGTGCAGAGAAACAAATTTAGCTAGATATGGTGCAGAATATTATCGCGGGTCTACCATTGCTATACAGAACAGACTAAAAAAAGTAAATTATAAGGAGATACACGATAAGGTTAAAGCCACACATTTAAAACGCTACGGGTACGAATATACTTTTCAGAACCGAGAACTTTTCGAGAAACAACAGAAGGCAGGCTTCAGTATAAAAGATTGCTGGATAGGGAATAAACACTTTCAAGTACGTGGCTACGAAGAGATAGCTTTACACTACCTAAATATAGAGTTAGGAGTTTCGTCTAACTATTTAAAGACGGAGAGTATCGATGGTATGCCCTCAATTACTTGGTTAGACTACAGTGGAGACAGTCATGTATACCACCCGGATATTTATGCTAAAGTTTCCGGCGACTGGTGGCTTATAGAGGTTAAAAGCACGTATACTTGTGGTCTAACTACAGAGAACCGAAGTATGTGGTCAGTTCTAAAGAAGAAGTCTAAAGCATGTGACGAAGCTGGGTACAACTTTATTCTGTTAGTTGTAGACAAAAACAAAGTGTACCCCGTGTATCAGCCCTGGAATAAAACGCGAAAAGACCTACGAAAACTAGTCTTTGGCGAGTAGCATTTCCTCGCCTTCTTCTAGCTCTTTCACTTTAACGTATTTCTGTCGGGTTACTGACCACACCTCGTGGTCTTCTGTTAGTCTAACTGTTCCGCCTTCGTATTCTATTTCAAACATTTCTTGCTTAGTGGTGTGTACCGAAGTGAATGAAATATCTTTATACTCTTCAGTACGTGTAAGATGACTGTAGGAAAGTGCTTTATACGTTCCTATAGGCGATGCAACAATATCTTGTATACGTATTTTTCCTTTGTCAGTTATTACTAGTGTGTCCGGGTGAAAGCAATAGGATTTAATCTGCGCAGTGTTCTTTTTGTATGGGTATTGCGTACCTGTTTCGCGGTGCTTGTTGTTGTTCTTTACACTAGTTGACTTGTAATCAATTACCCAAAGCTTCCCGTCTAATTCAACTACGCCGTCAACGTGGCCCACAGTGTATTTCTTGAACTTGATTAGGAGCTCTTCATATTCTACGTGCTCAGAACCACAGCGTTTGCAACGTGAATAGAAGGTAAGCTTTTTCTTCTTTCCACATTCTAGGCATTTCCAGTCGCCAAGTATCTGCTTGCCTCTGCCGAATTGGCGCTGCATAAGCTCGTGCATAAAAGTGCCGAGACCGGTGTAGAAATTACCCATGTAGTCCATAGGTTTTTGTTGAACTTTATTTAGGATATTCCAGCCGTGTTCTAAACCACAGAACGGATAAGAGGATGGGTGTAGTTCGCCTTCACGCGAATTATGTTTTGTCTGTGGCGGGTAGATAATAGACGCCTGCTGCTTTATATAGTGTTGCAAAGTTGCAATTGCAAACGATGCCCTATTAGTCTTTTTTGAAACTTTCTTTTTCGATTTCTTGGTTGCCATTTATTCCTACTATCCCTTTGTTTACTCCTGCGGGAGCGAACCATATTGTTTGGCTTACGTCTGTTTCGGTTATTACTACGCTCGTTCTAGCAAGGTCTACAACTTCACCGTATACTTGTTTTAATTGTGCTAAAGACTTAATACGTATAGGGCGTTCAAACACTTTGCCTTTCTTGGAGCCGTAGTTGAGTTTACGCCAGCGCTGCCGCATTCTATTATTAGCCATGATTCAATTCTCACTAGTATCTGAGTTACTTAACAGTTTCTATTTTTGTAAAGTATTCTCATATTCGATTGGAGTTACGTGATGCGTACTGAAGACGTAATTAAACGCGAGCTAGCGAAAGTAAAAGGTAAGAAAGAACAGGGCTCTAGTGTTTACATATGCTGCCCATTTCATAGAGAAAGAACTCCAAGTTTCGGTATTAATACTGACCCCAACTTAGTAAAGAAAGGCAAGAAAGTACCACTAGGCTTTGGGCATTGCTTCGGCTGTGGGGGCAAAGGGAATTGGAATGAAATAGCAGAATTACTAGGCTTGAAGAAACTCAAGAATATGCGTTCTGACGGTACATTCAAGGAAGAGTACGTAGCACCGATGTCGGATAAGTTAAAAAAAGAATTATTTGATAACGAAGGTGGGCTGACGCTACAAGATATAGAAAAGGAATGGGGGTGCGTACTGAGTTATCCTATTGAGAAAACAGAAGAGTGGCGCGGATATAGTGGAAAGCTTCTGAAGAAAATAGGATGCTGGGTATCTGTAGACGAATACGATAACAAGTGTTTGTTAATGCCTGTTAAAGTAAATGGAGAAATAGTAGGCGCACAGAAAGCACTATGGGAAAAAAGTAAAAATAAGAAGTATTCATCTTATATGAATTATGCAGGCGAATGGATACGTGACGTAGGTCTGTTCCCGTACGATTATACAGAGAAGATGCTAGAGAAAACTGGGCTACGCTTTGTTGTGTTAGTTGAAGGCGCGCGTGATGCTTTGCGTCTACTGTCTAAGGGAATACCTGCTTTAGCAATTTTGGGTACTAACAATTGGTCGAATAAGAAGTTGGAATTGCTTACTCTATTAGACATTGATTATATAGTGCTAATGATGGATGCGGACGAACCCGGCGTAGAAGCAAGAACTGCAATAAAGAAAGCCTCAGAAAAGAAAATAGAAGTAAGAAGTGTAAAGCTGGAAAAGATACAAGAAAGCATAGTGGGGAAATTTGAAAAGAAAGATGCGTGGGACCCGGGAAATGTTCCGGAGAAAGTACTAGACAAGATAATTGAAAAGCTCCTGAAATGAAAAAGGCCCTGCTCGCAAGAGACAGGGCCTTTTCTTTTGTCAAAATACTTCAGGTTATAGCTACGGTTACGAAGCTCTGCGGTGTTACAGGGCCGGTGAATAAAACTTTAAGAGCGCTGTAAGGCGCCTCTAACTGTAGAATAGTATCCTGCGTTATTGGATTAGTTGTAGCTGGTAAAAATATAGGCTCTGGATACGACCCGCTAGGTATAGGTTTCTGCTGGTCTGCTATATAGCTTGTAAGTTGTGTAATGTCGAAGATTCCCCAAAATAAACTTACAGAGGTAGCGCCGCCCTTGTTAACTTGTATAGAACTACGACCCACGCCGTACCGAGTAGCACCCGCCGGGGGGTATATGAAGTAGGCAATGTCTCCCGCCTGTTTCGGTACTACTGTATAAAGTATGGTATCATTATACTCCCTATTTTGGAGCCTGATAGGTGTTAGAACAGCCATTATCTTTCCTCATCTTTGTTGTTCAGCAGCCTTATTTGTTGACGCAGGTTGTCCACCTGTGTCGCATACCTACTCTGGTCTTGCTCATGTTTTTCACGTATTTGTTTTAGACGCTGCCTAAGCGAAGCTATTTTCCTGTCGTCCGCTTCACTAGATAGCTCCAGCCGGCTTAAAGCCTTTTCTGCCACTAAAAGTATAGCTGTCTCCATCAGAGCACGTTCTTTATTCTTGTCTATTCTGGAAGTGTTCCTGTTTTTGTCTAGTTCTTTTTTCATAGCTTGCTCTTCGTCTTTATCCGGAATTTCTTCAAACTCCTGTGCGTCGGTATCGTATTCTGTCAGTACATGAGCACGCTTAGCAAGTGCAGTTTCGGTAATACCGCTTCGGTCGCTAAGCAAGTTACGGAATACTTCGTGGTCAACATAGGTGTTCAAAGCTTCAGAAGGCCTGTTACCAAGTTTCTTAGAAGCAGCTTCGGCAACTTTCTTCTGTAGCGCTCGGTACTCTTTGTCGTTGTTTGGTTTTATAGTTTTAGCGATTATGTTCTTTGCTATACGTGTAGCTAGCAACGACCGAATATCATGTACCTTTTCTCCACCTAGTTCTTTCCAAGCATTACGCACTTTCTCTGCGTTAGTCTTGAAAATCCTTTCGTCAGGTTCTTTGCCGGCAACCATCTTTGCAATCAGTGGGTCTTTGATTACATGGTATTGCTGCACACCTTCCTTACCAATGAAATCAAACGTCACAGTATCGCCGTCTACTTTGGCGTGTTTGCCTAATAGATTGCTAGCTCCGTAAGCTTGGTGTTCTGTTTTACCATCAGTACGGTCACCTATACGGAAACCCGATTTAGCAATTAGATACAGCACTTGAGCTTCTGGAGAATCAAGGTTGCGCTTGAGCTTGTTCACTATAGAATTGAATTTGGGTTCTAGTGTTGCTTGTATTCTCTTATGCTTCTCAGCAATTCTCCCTTGGCGATATGCTGCATCCTCTACGCGCTGACGACGTCCTTTAGCATCAGTACCTTCTGCAATCACACCATCAACAGGTTTCTCATGATAGGTGATATTAGTCCACGCGGGAGGAATCGCTACACCGGCGTTGCGCGCAGCTAAAAAAGCCTTGCGGTCATCAGGGGATTTGGATTTAACTATCTCCAAGAATTTCTTCTCAGCTTCTTTCTTACGCTGCCCTGGTGTGAGCGCAGTCTTGGGTAATTCTTTGTTTACCGGAGAAGTCGGGTGCTGACCAAACTTAGACGTAGGGTGGTCTTTAATCCACTGACGCTGCTCTTGCTTTTTCCACGAGTCAAATTGTTCTTGAGTTAGTGCCAGCTCTTTCATATTCGCCTCACTTCTTTACCGATAGCTCTGGGGTAACTACGTCGTTACAATCACCATCGCCTAGGCAGCCGCAGTCACATAAGTCGTCGGCTTCGTAATCTTTCTGGTAGGTGTGATAGGTTTGATTCATACCCAAACGGTTATCGTTGTCTGCCCACTGCACACGGTCAGCGTCGTCAACCAGCGTAAGAAATACGCGGTCAGGTTTAACCCGCATGCGATTAGCTAGCAATTCTTTTACTTCATTAACCGCTGCTTTAATCTGGTATTTCGTCATGTTGAAAAAGGCGTAGCCAGGAAGCTGACGAAAACCTTTTATACCGTATACAACGCGGTAGTAGTTATTGTCTTTAGCTAGTTCCCTACCTGAGAAAGTCAAAGTAGCTAATACAATGTTGAACTCTTCCTTTAGTACTTCTTCAACCTCGGCTTTCAAGTCGGAACGACTCTGTATTATGTACTCACCTAAAGCTTTCCTATCTGAAGCCGGGGCCTCTGATAGTACACGGTAAACGTCGTCCTTACGCAGAGTTTTTACAGAGTTAGCTGCGACTAAGATAAGACCTTCCAGGTATTTAACAGCACTAGCAGATTCTTTGACTTTGCCTGCTTTTGCGGCGATACCTATTTTATCCGCAAAGTCATTAGTTTCTTTTACGAGGTCTTCTATGTCCATGTCCACTATGTGAACAGGCATCTGTACAGATTGTTTCAGGCCAGAAGCCATGTCCAATGCAACCATGCCGGCCCAGCGGTGGTGGCCGTCAAGAATGTAGCCGTCTTTGGAAACGAAGATGGGTGCTGTAATCCCTTTGTTGTGCGGGTCTTCCTTAAGGGCGTTCATCATGCCAACAATTTTGGCCCCAACTAGCTGCGACTGCGTAGCTTTAAGAGAAGAAGCATCTACGGTCCTGTCTGTAATTTTAACCCCTTTACTTTTCAGCATTTGCTTGAATGCTTCTTCGCCGTCTACTTCACCGCCTTTGTCTTTAGGCAGGTTTATATCAGCCCAAGAGTTAGGAGCTGGCTTACCCTTAAGTTGAGGCATTTCTTTGCGCGGTATGCCTTTATTCTTATTACAGAACAAGTTGGTCCCCGGTATAGAAATTTTGCACAAGTCAAAATCAGGCGGTGCTTCTCCACCGGACTTTGCTTTTTGCACTGCCTTGTACAATTTATCCAAACGAGAAACTATATTCCTTTCTACTTTAGGTTCCCCAGACAACGACTCTGACGCAGTACGCGGGCCCTTGAAACCTGTAGGCGAGCCTTTCTGTTCCAAGATTTCCTGCGCCGGTTTAGCCGAGTTAGCCGGCGCGGATTTCTTTGTAGATTTCGTAACGGGCTGACCTTGTTTTCCTGCGCTTTTCATAGTTCGGCTTATTCTAGAATTAGGGTGGTCTTTTAGGTAGTCGCGTTGTGCGTCGCGAGTTAAGTCTTTGAACCACTGGGGTATTGTATCAGCAGTAACTACAGTCAGTTCCTTCATTTTACACCTTAAACCAGACGAGAGTTTTCGAGAGCCACGTTGGCTATTACATTAGTGTTGCTGTCACCACTTGCGCCACTAATAGAATTAACCGCAGTAATAACGGAGTTCAGCTTTGCTGCGAGCGTGGCGAAAGCGTTTTGAGCAGTAGGGTCTGCGGTTATAGCGGCGACGGTGTCGCCACCGGAGGTGCCGCCACCGTTGTAGGTCAGAACAACTACAGGCGAGGGCGCAACTGCGCTAGGGTCAGGCGTAATAGTCAAAAGGCCCGCAGCTTTAGCTGCCATGACTTCAGTAGTCACGTAAGGGTAGTCTTGGCTCTGACCTGCCATTAAATAAACGAAGTCAGCGGCGACAGCGCCCGAAGTTACGTTCTTAATCTTGTACATGGTATTTCTCCAAGGTTAGTGGCAGATGCCTTTAAAGTTTATGTGATACTCCTTGAGTCCGGACTCCTCGTTGTTCCGGGTCTCAATACCTACTTTTTGAATGTACAAGTGTACATCCGCTTTTTGCGATGCTGACTTAATAGCGATAATAGCAGAGGTCAGCGCTTCTAGTCCTGTATCAGCAGACACCCCGAAGAAAATCTCAGTAGCACCGGTGTCATCGTCGGTCGTGTATTGTACATCCAACTCTTTATTTAGATAGCGCTTAAAATAGGCTATCATTTTCCTAAAGGATTCTTCATTAACCCCGGCGGTAACTTTGGAATTGGAGTTTTCCGCACGCTTTAATCTGTAAGTCATTTGTTTTCCTACTGGCTTGGTGTGTGGGTTCGGTATGTATCTAAAATGTTGTCGCGTTTAACTAAATCAGCGCGACACATAGTCAAAGAGTCGAAATAGGCTTTAGTTACTTCTGCATCTGTAGACGCCTGTGTTATTAGCTCTACAGGTTGAGTAACTTTTTCAAATTCTGGCGGAGCTTCTGCGGGTATAGCCACGGGTACTTTGACTATCTGCGTTTTAACTATTATCCTGTCTTGGCCAAAACAACCGCAAAGAGTCATCGCCAAAATTATTACTAGCATTCTCATAGTCCCTCCCTGCGCGCAAAGTTTTCTATCGCCCGTTGGCGTAGCCAGTCTATTTTACCTTTAGCGTCTTCAGGTAGCGGTTTGGCTTGGTATATAGTCGACAGTAAGTGTTTAATTTGTTTTTCTTTCTCCTTATTCTGCATATTAGCTTTAGCTATGCTAGCCTTCAGCTTCGCGGACTCTTCCTTCATTAGACTAACTGCTTTATTCTGGGTCTCCACCCCTAGCTCTAAACTTATTAGGGAAGCGGCTTGCTCTTTAGTTTGTTCCTGCAGTGTCGCGTTAGCAGCCACCAGCCTAGTTATACGGCTTTCTTTAAGTGCAACTTGCGCTTTAAGCGTGTAAATTATAGTTATCAGCGCTGTTAATACTACAACGCCTATAATTTCAAATTTATAGTCCCACAGAGTTCTCAAAAATTTTGCAGACGTTATCATTCTTCTACCTCAAAGGCGCATATAATTTCCAGTTTATTTCCGTCAGCCGCAATACCATCTGCTACGTGGGAAACCAATCCACCGTATTGAGCAGAAACGTATTTAGTAATATCTCTGGATATACCAAGTAGGTTAGAAATGGTTGTTGTGGGCTTCTTTAGCGCAGCCGCCACGCTCAGGCGGTCGTCGTCTAGAACTACTTCCACGCTGGCTATCTCGTGACCTAAAAGGTATCTAGTTAACCCTGTCTTCATAGTATCTATACTAAGTGAATCTGCATTCAGCGTTATACGGTCTCGCCTCATTTTAATTCTAGGTCTCCACTTAGTTTTTCTCCTTTGTAGAGCGACCTGCGCACCGATACGTAGTACGCGGGCACATCAGGGTCTCCTTGCATTATTGGTGTTATAACAGTGTAGTCCTCAATAATTTTATCATTTTTGTCTCTATTTATTAAAACGCCCGACCATGCTTTTTGGTTGTTAAGCGCTATCCACATATCTTCGTAGATTTTTTTACACGTAGCATCTGAGGCTAGGAATCTAGGGTTCTTACCGAGAGCTTCTTCTTTGCTGTAACCTGTATGTAGACTAAAGGCCTTGTTAGTAAAAATAATCCTGTTCTGACGGTTTGTCACCATTATTACGTCAGTAGAAATATCAAGAGCCTGAGCTATTATCCCAATGTCTGCTTCTTTCCTATGTAGAGGGTCAACTTCTCGCATTAGGAATACGTAGTCATTTGGTGTTTCGGTTAGAGAACTAGAAACTGTACGTATTTCACCCTGTACTGTCTGCACTTGGTGGTCAAAGAAACGACTCCTAGTTAAGAAGTTTCTCCAGTCCTCGAGGAATAGCAAGTTTGCGTGTTTGCCTAGTATAAAGTTTGCGTCTGTGTTAAATAATTTACAGGCAGACGCATTAAAGTCGGTTACTATCCCGCAGGGGCTTATACGCACGTAGGCATCTGACAATACTTCCGTAATTTTACCTAGTATTATTGATTCATTTTTCCATTGATGTATTGTATCAATTAGGTCTTGTGCAGAAGCTCTAAGCTCGGCTCCCGCCTGCTGAACTAAAGTAAAATCCATACGGCTTGCTTCTAATTTCTTCAGGTAAATCTCGAAGTCTTCTATGCGTCGTGTAGGCATTTAATCCTCATCTAGGACGTTGATAAATGATAATTGTGTTTAGCAGTGTCTTAACTTCCGTTAGAGTCACTGCTACCGCTTGATATGATTTCAGGGTCTCCTGTGTAGCGTAATTGTAGGAGTCATTCATTTTTTCAACAGAGTCTATATAGTTGTCAGTTATTTCCTGTAGTCTTTCATTCGCCTTGTGCAGAGCTTGCATAGTCTCCGCGTGCACATCTTGGTGTTGTTTCTCCCTCTTATAAAGCGCTTTCCCCAGTAACCAAGCAATAGCAGCGAGTACAAAACACAGGAAGAGCAAAACTGCGATTATAGGGTCCGCGGTGCTCCCCGTGAAAATTTTTTCTAATATTGCCTGCAAGTACCCAACATCTTTTTCCATTATTCTCTCCAATTAGAACCTAGGAAGCTTGGTTGTTAGGTTCTGACCTATATTTGATTGATTTCTTGAGGGTAAGTTGTAGGCTAACTCGTTTTGTTGTATTAATCGTGCATTTACTTCCCAGCCGTATATAGCAGAATTCCTATCCTGAAAATTGGAAGCATCGGTTACTCTCCAGTAGCGTGGGCCCGCCCTATCGTGTAAATCTACAATAACGTCCCAGGCTTCTATGTTGTACACTAATCCTGAAACTATTATCTGTACTGGGCTAGTCGGGTCTATTACGTTTAAGTCACCCGTCTTCGTAAATTTTGGGTACTCAAGATACGTAGTTACTTCTGTCATGTTGAATTGGAGTTCAACATGCGTGAAAACGGTAAAGTCTGAAACTCTAATAACAACAGGTGTGCCTTTAGTAAAGTTTATTAGTGTAGCTTGGCTTAATGGTTGAAAATCGCCGGCCTGCTCTTTAATTTGTAATTTTACTTCGGTTATAGTTTCTGCGTTATTCCAAACTTTAAGTGTGTCTACACTGAGCGCGCCCCACGGCAGTGTTATCGTAAAGTCTACGTATCCGTCAGCGCCATCCATTTCCAAGGCGTGTGGAAAAACTGTTTGGTCAGTAGTAACTCCAAAGGCCTCTACCCCTGGAGAAACAGAACACAGTATGAAACGATTTCCATTGTGCAGCGTATAGCCACCAACAAACCCACTTCCGTAACAAATTCCACAACGTCTAGTGGAACGAAAGTCTGCCTGCATTTCATTAAAAATGTCGTTTACGTCACTCTCTACATCTGTCTCTAAAGGATTAGTTAATTGGTTTTCAGGCTGAAAAGTTTTCTTACCAATTTTTTGAGAATCTATAACATAGGATTTTAAAGGTTCTTTATTGCTATTAGCCGTGGTCCCGTAGTCGGCTACCCCAAAAGCAGAATCCGTGAGCAACGACTGCAAATTATCTTGGGCGGCATTACCCCGTTCATCTAATATTGGGGTTATAGGCGAAGAAGCTCGTGACACAGTGCAGGAGCATTTAACGCCTGAATTTAACTTTTGATACAGTAGACACTGGTATCCATTAACTATAAATGCGTTATGATAACGTTCCTGAACAATAGGCGCCACCGTCTTTATGCGGTCAATAGCAATGTCTACCGCTTTAGTGTTTTTGTCGTGCAGCCGTCTATTACTCAAGAATTTAAACCCGCTCATAACTCCTCCGCCCTTAAATTAAATTTACAAATATGTAAAGTATTACAAGAAAGCAAACTTTGCTAAGTAATAAGTCTATAGCTAATTTTATAATAACTAACTAGTGTTATTAAATTAGTGACTTCTCTGAATTGCGTTTGTACGTAAGAGGTATATTAGTTGACTTCTTTAACGGTTATGGGAATTGACCCAGGAAGTACCAACGCTGGGATTGCAATTATAAATGTTAAAATAAAAGAAGACCGCGTTAAAGTGTACATTAAGGAATGCGGTAAACTAAAAAATCTTCTGACTGACTTAAAGAAACCCCATAGGAAAGAATTACAAGAACACGTAAAGGAAATTAGGGATTTAGCAAAAAAATACAACGTAGATTTTATACTTGCAGAACGCTATATGTCACGCGGCCGGAATGGAGCAACTATAGAATATGTTAATCAAATGCTAGGAGCTATGGAGTACGGACTATCCTATGAAATAACTCAAATTTCTGCTTCTACGTGGAAGAACAGAATAAATAGAGTTTTTGATTTGAAGCAATTTTATAAATATTGCTATAGGGTAGAACCACACGAAGTAGACGCCGTGTTTCAAGCAATGTGGCTAGCAGAGAAAAAACTTGAGATAGAATTTTTGGAGTTTTTTGAGTCGGATGAAGCGAGAAAAAATTTAAAAAGGGTAATACTGTGTCAGACAACAAGCTTACTGAAGAAGAGAAAGAAGCAAAAGAAGCGCTAGTATGCCCAATATCCACTGCTCTTATAGTGTCGCCGTGCGCTATTAAATCATGTATGTGGAACGTAAATGGAAAATGCAAGTTTAACCCAGAAATTTCAGAGCTAGAACTTGGAGAGAAGAAAGGGCTGTCTACAGTAGAAATACTTTCAGAGACTAGGAAAGCTAAAGCGAGCATTATAAAAATAATAATTTTAGACAAGTACGCACACTGGGTAGTAGAAAATTTCGATAGTAAGCCAGGTAGAAGTCAGATACTAAGTAAGGATACTTACATAGTTTCAGCGTTTACCCAAGCAAAACTCAATAGTGAACTTTTCAAAAAAGTTTCCTTTTATCACTTTTGCGTCATGTGTAAAGTAAAAAACTTTAACAAATTTATAGAAAACAATCCCGAATTAAAAAAGAATAGGTTACCTTCTGTTCTAGGGATTAGGGAGAAAACGATTGAGAAAGTTAGAAAACAGTACAAATTAGCCCGTAAGGGTAAAACAACACCCAAAACCAATGAGGTATAAAATGCAAAGTCTCAATGAAGGAAAGAAGCCAGTAAAGAAACTATACGTAAGCTTGTCGGAACTAGAAGAACAAGAACGTGGTCCAGTATACGTATTGAATAACACGCGTCAACCTGAGCAGGGGCAAGTGTGCTTTACGGTACCCAAACTCGGGCAAAGTGGTGTTGACCAAGTTGTTGTACCTAGTACTTTTATTCCTATCAATCTTATGGACCAGGTTAGCCGTAAGCAGCTCAAAGAGAGTTCTGAATTTAAGTCTGCGGTTCGGGGTAAAGTTTTGATTCTGGTCAGTGATAGCTACGCTGCTGAACTTCTCGCGGATGAAGACGCAGAATTTGAGTTGGAAAGACTTTTCAATATACAGCAGGCTAACAGGAACCTTGCGCAGTCTTTGGACGACATTCAAACCGGTGATATGTTGCACCCCGAGTTTGCTAACCGCCAGCGTATGCTAGATAACCCAGATAACGATACAGAAGAAGGTGTCAACCCACGCGTTGCTGCCGTAGTAGGTCGTGTTCTGGAAGACTCTGACGAGCGCGGTGCAATCTCCTCGCTGCGTATGCTTGAGAATCTGACCAGCAAGGATTACACGTATATCATCCGACAGTGCGGTAAGCGTTTCGGTAACCTGACAGCTTGGGCTACTAAGCGCGTTTAAGTACTAACCTCCGACCATAAAAAAGGCCCTGCTCGCAAGAGACAGGGCCTTTTCTTTGGGCTTTATCTGGCATTTCTTTACTTTTTCAAGGTGCGCTTACCAGAAATTGTATTGTAGATTCGACAGCGTTCGCTGGTCTGAAGGTAATTAGCGGCACATCCCCCACACCAGTGCTTACCTTTGAAAACAGGGGTTAGGCGCTTCTCTCTGTTGGATTTCTTGTAGTCGTCCATCAGTCCCAATACCCAGCTTTCTTTTTAGCGCTGTGGGAAACCACTTCGTACCCCCAGTCACGATACGCATTAGCCAGGTCATTCCGCACATCAGTACGGTCGGGCCTGGTAGTGCAGTGATTACGGAAGTAGTGACCCGCAGTGAATCCACGAGCGTAGCGGTGAAACTTATACCAACGACGTGGGCTAGCCGCAGAGTTGAAGCTATCCCAGTAGGCTTTCTCAAAAGATTCGTCACCCCAGTAGCGCACATGATAGTGCGCATCGCGGATAGCTTTGCTTTCTAAGGTACGAATGTAATGAGCGCGACTACCATACTGCCAGTAGCTCGCCATGTTTTTACGAATGTGTGTACGGGACATTCAGGCACCCTCCTATGATTATACATATAGGAGTCGTACCCTTTCTCAAACCATTTCATTTTATTTCCTCACAGAATTGAGTCGTCAGTATCTTCTAGAAGGTCTCCAAGCACGCCACCAGTCAAACTCCCACCGAGCAATCCACCGACAAGGGTAGTATTGTCTACTACTCGGTACTCACCACAAGTCTCGCACTTCATTAGGCAAAAAGCTGTCATCCGTAGTATCCATTAGCTTACTCTACGAAATCAGTTCTACCCGTTAGTTGAACTAGGAATTTCAGTAGTACATATCCTTTATAGGTCATTGCGTTATATCCTTGTTCTTTCTTCACTACAACTTTTTCGCAGTAACCATTGTCTAGAAGCCAGTCGCGTTCGCTTTTAGCAGGTACGTCCCCATCATAGCAAGGCCCCTTCTTAAACAGACAAACAAGCGTGTCTATATTGGTTCCGTGCCTGTCTCTAGAAATATGCAGCGCGTCATTTGCTATCTGCACGTAGGAGTCAATTTCCGACTGTACCATTAAGTTTAAAGGTCCATACGCCTTATCCACTATTACTTCTAGTTCTGCAAGGTCAGTAGTTTTGATTTGTGTCATAATACCTCCGCTAGGCCGCGTGGGCCGCAAGTTGGGTCTTCAATTTCTTGATAAGTTTCTTTCCAGCTTTTTCTGATACGCCTAGGTAGTCTAGAGCTAGGCTTACGTATGCTGCAAACTTTATGCGGTCAAACAACACATCATTATCCTTCTTAGACTTCGATTCATCCTTGAGCCACTGGGTAAATTTCTTGTCGTATTCACCACTCATTAGCCTAATGAAATACTGCTGCTTCTCATTGTACTGGCTAAGCACTTTCCTTACGCTCAAGGTAGTGTCGCGGATTTCGTCCTCTTCAATCGCGTTTTCAATCTTCCCCAAGTACTCTATTACTTCTGGAGAATGTATAGGCACCACTACGCGGCTATCAAACTTGGAGTCTGCGTTAGCGCGCAGCCTGCCCCTGCCTTTAGTGGTGTACTTGTCGATAAAGTTCATTCCTTCATTGTGCGCTGTTCGCTTTATAGTGCTACTTAAGTGCTCCATTGAGGTTATGTTTGGGTAAGTGAACATCGCAGCTTGTATACCATCTGCTATCAACTTTTTGCATATGTCGTCCGGCTCCATAGCGTGTGCCTCAAATATGAAGCGCATCTTACGATAAACCATCTTTCGCACAAATAGTTTGGGATAATCCTGGGAATTACTAGTGACTGCGTGTTCTATTGCTTCGTCAAACTCTCGAATTGTTTTGGCCTTCAACCCTAGTTTGTCAAAGCGGTCAAACATCTTTAGCGAATCTTGGTTAAGCAATTTGTGGAGTGAATAATCCCAAGGCAGTATACCGAAAGATTTCATTACAGTATCTGCTACGGGCTTATTTAAATACCAAAAGTAAAGCCACAGCTTTATGTTTTTTATAAAATAGCCTTTACGACTAAAAGTTCTCCTCATTTCTATAGCACGATACTTGGGGTCTTCTATAGTTTTTCTTACCAATGCGGTATACTTCGAGGCAGAAATTCTTTTAAACATATACTGTACGGAATAGTTGAGGAGCAGACTTCTTTTTTCGCCGTTAAGCTTCATATAGTCAGGGTAATGCTGACGTATTACCCTTTCGATAGAGTTGCCGGTTTTGGTAAATTTAATCATGATTTAGTAAACTTTTTCTTTTGATTTCTTTGAGGAACTTTTGTCTTTGTTTTTTAGAACACGCTGGGACTCAATAACAATAGAGGTGGGCTTCTCAGAGGAGAAGAAAACATCTTTAGGTTTTTTCTTCTTCTTACGCTTTATTTGGGAGTCTGCCTCGTACACATGCAGCCACTCTACGGGTGCTGTATCAATTGTAGGTGGTTCGTAATCGTCTCGGAATTGTTCAACATGCGGTACGCGGCCTTTCTTGTCAAGTAGCTCGGCAATAGGCAAAACGCGGTGTCTCTTCCGTTCTTCGGGCGACATAAAGATACGATTCTTTTCAAGTAGCTCAGACTCGATTTCCTTATATTCGGAACGTACAAACACAGAGGAGCGTTCCAAGGTCAACGACGTGTTGGTCTTACACTTGTTGAGTTTTGAAACGACGTAGACGGATTCATCGGATGCGCTTACAACGTATCCTTTGAAATAGTGTGAAAGGTAGTCAGCCCCGAGGGAGAAATATACAGGCTGACCAAATTTTAATTTTTGTTTAGCCAGAGCTCCACCTTGCCTTGAAAGTACAAACGATAGAATTCTGGCTTGCTTAGGCTTGAGCTTTCTGAACAACTGACCTATCTCTTGAAGCAACTCAAGATTCTCTGTATCCTTGAGCTTGAACACATCAGGGTTATAGCAATCAGGGGCCCGGCTTCTTGGGTCTACCCCCATTTCACCACAGGGTTTTTCAAATTTTGCAGGACCCGCAAAGTGTAGGCAGTCGCTGCAATTTAGCCCTAAGCTTACTTTCCGAAATGTCTGCGTCTTCAGCATTTCTTTATTTCCTTTTGTAGGAGTTGAACTTCAAAAAGTTTTCTGTGACAACTGGTTCAGTGCAAAACGAATAGTTGCGCCTTGACTTTTTAGACTATAAAACCTTTGTAGCTTTATAAGTAACTCGTGCTCCTCGTAAGAAAAGGTGTCAGAGTATTTGAACCTCTTGTTGAAACCACTCTGGCATTCAAGTTGTTGACGTGCCCTGCATATTACTACTGCCAAATACGTGCATCTTTTCAAATGGCTTTCTTCTTTGTACGGTTCATACGGTTTATTAAACCAAAGCTTCTCCGACATTTTGTGTGCTTTAGTGTGACATATCTCGCACAAAGAAACGGTCGGGCCTAAGTTACCCCCAAGGTGTGAGGGGACTACGTGGTGTTGTTCAAATTCGCTGTAGTCAGTCCTAGAAACGTGACAAACCCAGCAGTATTCCAAAAATAGCGTTGAAGCTATCCCTCGAATACCACTAGGTATTTCAAAAATTCTGGATTCGTTTGCCATTCTAAATACCTCGTAGGTACCCAAAATAAACGAAAAAAGCTGACGAGGCTTTCGCACTCGTCAGCAGCATTAGTCAACTTTCTTTTATTCAGCTTTGTCTGCGAAGACTGCCAGCACCGCAGCTTTAGCGGCATTAGCGGCCTTCTTGGCAAGAGTATTAATCTGCTTCTGCGTAAAGCCTTCGGCAGTGTTCTTTGCCTTCTTTGTCTTCTTACCAGCGTCAATAACTTTCTTTGACTTCTTTTCAGACTTTTCCTTCTTGGAAGGCTTTTCCTTCTTGGAAGGCTTTTCCTTCTTGGAAGGCTTTTCAGACTTTTCCTTGCGGGATTCTTTTTCTGCCTTTGCAAGCTTGGCGGCCTTCTTTTCTGCCTTGCGCTTCTTTTCCAGCTTCTCTTCTTTAGAAAGCTTTTCTTTGTCTTTGCTAGCCATTTTCGTTTCTTCCGTTGTTTGTTTGAATTACGTGTGCAACTATGTTGCGCTACTTAAGTTTGCTCGTGACTGTCTGCACAAGTAGTATATCACGAACGTAGAGTGCTCGTCAAGCATGACGTTTAGCTAGTAGTACCATAGATAAGCCTTTACGTGTGAGCACTGAACCAATACGTACACGGGAAGACTCATCAAACTTTCTGTCGTTTTTGCGGTTGTACGAACCTTTACCTTTGGCGCTTGGAACTACCTGTAGACGAAATAGCGGGTTACTCAAGGATTTCAACACCGCCGATGGCTCACCCTTCTTTTGTTTCTTGCGTTTCATACTTTTTCCTCTCGTCTAATAGGAACGCTAGTAATTCTTCACGACTTAATCCACGCGGAATTTCAACTGCGGGTCGTGGGTCTTCAACAACTCGTTTCATTCTTTCCAAATCGTAATTGAAGTGTGGTGAACAGGTGCAGATATTGCCGGCGAACTTCCCACACTCAGTACCACCACATGGAAAACAGCAAGTGCATTGTTGGCAATTAGGACACATCACTTTCCCCTAGAAATGGTGCCCCTAGCAGGGTTTGAACCCACGACCTTCTCATTACAAGTGAGCTGCTCTACCAACTGAGCTATAGGGGCAATAATAAAAGAACTCCGAACTAGCTCCAAACTAGTTCGGCGCTACCTGAATACGTGTGGCACGCTCGCGCATGCTTTTCGTTTCATCGAGGACGCGACTCCCGATTTGGCAGGGGCGGCAGGACTCGAACCTGCGCGTGCGAGAATCAAAATCTCGTGTCTTAACCAACTTGACGACGCCCCAACATAAATTCCTTATCCTAGTGTTAGTGTGACAAAAGAAACCAAGAACTTTCATCCACTAGGATAAGGGTGACTCGTTTTACACAAATACTTTACAGTTTTTGAAAATCACAAAGTGGGTTGGTCAATCACTACGCTGCCATCCTGCGATTGTTCAATTATTCCAGAAGTAGAATTAAGCTGTTCACCGGTTAGCCTAATCAATTTACCTTTGTGCCGAGTATTAAAATCTTGAATAATTTGGTTAGTCCACCAGCGGTTACGCGAATTAGAATTTGGAATATCGAAAGCTATTGTTAGGTGTGGGTTGTACTTGGGGTACACCGACTGTGCATTTGACCTTGTCAACGCCTCATAATGTCGTATGTTCAACTCTTCAGACTCAAGAGTTATGATTAGGTCTTTTATATCGGAGTACGAGTCCCACCAAATTTCAGCGCCTGTAATGAAAGCACTGTACACGCGGTCGGGTTCTATAGTTATCCCCTCTAATGGGCCTGTAGCTAGAGCTACTGATACAAAAAGTTGGTCCGGCCGAACAGACTCATACGGGGAAGACTGCAAGTAAGGTTCAAATATAAATTTTGTTTCTTCGTCTTTCGGATAAACAGTTAGTGAGTTGTTAGCTAAAAAGGTAAAGCGCATCGCATCGTCCTCAATCTAAGGCCCAAGCTAAAATTTTCTGTGGGGAGAATCTATTGGTCACGGAGTCTACTGCGAACTGCACTATTTCGTCGTCTGTTCTCCGCACGGTGTGGCCTAGTGTTTCAAGGCCCGCTACTAACAGAACCATATCCGTTCGCTTATTACCATCTACAAACGGGTGATTCTGCATTACTGACCTCACTACGTATGCCACCTTGAGCTCGGGTGAGTCCACGTAGTCTAGTGACGCGAAAGCGGAGTCTAGCTCATTAGGTTTTAACAACTTTCCTGTTTCTCCCACTTCTGCGTTAATACGTATAACGGTCGCAGGGCTAAACATTTCTCAGGCGCTCTATCAGATTTTTGTGTGTTTTTACAAAAACTTTTGCGTTACTCAGCAGTTTAACTTCATCAATTCGTGTGAACTTTATTGCGAGCCTGTCTATTGAGGGTGTTTTAGACTGCTTGTAGTCTTTCATCTTAGTAAACCCCTATCATTTAAAAGCAAAATACCACTTCTTAACGGTGAGTGCTTTGTGTGCTCGATTACGAAGTTGGTCTATAGACTTTTCTGGTACTAACCAGTAGTAAACATACCCCGAGTTCTTGTACCCAGTAGGTTGACCAACAATCTGATATTTTGCGTGTAGTTCCCTTTCTACTTTCTGCAAAACAAATTTTGCATAAGTCTTAGGGTCCATTTTCTTGGATTTTAGAGTGTTCTCTTGTACGCCCATTACCAGTTGATTTTCTAGTACCGCATAAAAGCCTATGGATTTTGTTATAAACCCAGCTTTCTCGAACTCTTGCGCACTTACGGAAGGGTCGGTTAATGCGATGACTGGCATACGTTTCAGTATGAAATCACCCATATGTTTAGAGTCTGCTTCGGTGGCCGGTAGCTGTCGTGCAAACTTTTGATAGTGCTTAATAACGTCTTGAGAGTTATTGATTACCTTTATTACAGTGTCTTCCTTAGGTGCTTCTTCTACGTAGTCTTTGCTATCGTAATAGTCAAAAATACCACGTCCAGCAAATACCCCTTTGGAACGATTAATTCCTTCCGACTCTTTTTTCTTTATGCTCTTTGTGCGTTCCTGATTTAAGCTTTCTATAGAGGAATACACCTTACGAATTCTTGAGTTTAGTTTTTCTACAAACTTTTGTGTTTCTTTACTGCTAAACTCTTCCCTCTCAAGTAGGTCTATAGCAGAAGCCGTTGCGTTGTAGGTCTTGTCTATGCGCAGGGATACTTCTTTTCTAAGTTCTGTCCTTGGATAAGAAGATAGGTGGTCCTTAGCTTCTACCAGTAACGTCTGTAGTCTCCTTAGATTTTCAAAAGTTTTTTCATCCTGCAATTTCAGTTTTGAAACTTCTACAGTTGAAGCCACTACTTTGGCTTTCTGTAAGCTGGTATGCAGATTAGATTTTTCGGCGGTTAACATACTCATTTTCGGTCTCCCAAAGTATGTAGTTAAATTAGTGAGAACTACAAACTGCAAACGAGATTATCCAAGTGCTTCTCCACCGCAGGGTTTGGATTTTTGATTCTGGAGTTAAGCCCTTTCTTTTCTGTCTCTTTCTCTTTTATCAACTTTACAAGATTATCGTCTTCCAACGCTCTCAACTTTCTGACGGGTATATCAAGAATTATCTTTGCCTCACCCTGTGTTATTTTCAGACTCTTAGCCAGAAACTTCTCCAGGTCGTCCTCAGAGCATTTCTTATCCAAGGCCTTTATTATTATTGCCCTATTTGCTACGGCCTTTCGCATCAGATTTAGGTGAGCTATACGGTCTTCTGCTTTCTTAACCCAGTAAGCGCAAGCTCTTTTTTCCAAGTCTATGCGGTAAGTTATCCACTCAGATATAATTTCAGGCACGGTGGAATTGCCAAGCTTAGATATTTCTTTACCTTCTTTGTCGAGCGACCTGCGCGTAACTTTTATGTCAAAGTTTTCATTTACGGAAAAGAAAGAGTCAACTTTACTAATCAACTTTTTCAGCGGCTCGCCTTTCAGATTTTTCTTTAGGTCAATTTGAACGGTCGTTGTTTTAGTTTTCTTGTCAGTAATATCATTAGCTTTACGAACGTCTTTCAGGTCGGAACACTTCTCCAGTGGCTTACCTAATTTGCCTAGGGGCGCGAAGTGAGCATAAACCATAGAGTTTTTCTTGGCGTCAAACTTATAGATGGAGCGGAATGGAATCTTCCCCTTACCTGTTTTGTAGAGTGCTTTCTCTTCTTCCTTGTCCTTTACAGCTTCTCCGCCGTGCTTAGTGGAGAAGACTAGATACTTCATACACATTTTGGGGTCGATAGCTTCACCATTGAGCCCCTTCTTTATGACTTTCATAAGTGAGGTCAAGGTGTAAGACGGAATCGAAGTAGAAACGCCAACACCAATACCGAAAGTCCCATTCAGCAACAAGTTAGGCAAGAGGGCAGGCAGCACTAATGGTTCTTTATTCATTCCGTCGTAATTAGGAACGTATTCGATAGCGGGCAGATAGAAATTATCGAAGAAGACGCTTTCCGCGTATTTATTCAGCTTCGATTCTGTATAACGCATTGCTGCCGGAGTCGGGTCAGATAAAGTTCCCCAGTTTCCTTGTCCATAGAAAGTTGACACTGTTGCGTTAACCATGCCTACCATTGTATCGTATATTGCTTTGTCGCCGTGAGGATGATACTTACCCATGGTTTCACCAACAATACGTGCGGACTTCACCGGTTTACCGTTAGCGCGTGACCCCATGCTGTACGCCGCCCAAAGAACACGTCGGGCTACAGGTTTCAAGCCGTCAATGTTACACGGAACAGAACGGTCTTCATTAACGGCAACTCCATATTCGTAGTAGTACTCCTCTGCTATCTTATCCAGAAAAGCGTCCTTGGTGTGTTCACTCATTTTCTTTTTCTCCATACTTCATGTCGTTTCCAACCGCTTTCCAGTCTTGAGCTATATCGTCTTCAGGTAAGTCAGGTTTAATGTACGGTGTGGCGCCTACTGGGAAGAGACGTATACTTAACAGTCCCTGCCCAATTGCTTTTAAAGCTCTCATACGACACCCATCAATTGCTTGCGGTACAGTGCATTCTTACCCATCAGTTTCTGGAAGCGCAACTTTCCGTCTTTATCTTCCGGCGGCATCACGCGAATGAGCTTACGCGTATCAGGGTCGAATGCTATAGGCTCGAGGTCCTCAGGATTTATCTCACCCCAACCTTTGATGTGCTGCAACTCAACACTAGTGGTGCCAACTTTCTTGTATATCTTTTCTTTGCTGTTACCGAAATACATTTTACCCTTGTAGCGGCACATATACTCAGGAGAATCCACGATGTATACGCGGCCTTCTTTGAACAGGTTAGGCGTGAACTTCCAAAGCACGGTGAGGAACAGCGTAGTAATGTGCAGGCCGTCAACATCGGGGTCGGCTAGCAAAATGATTTTACCGTAACGTATACTGCCTAGTGCTTTCTTGTCGTCAAGCTCCACACCGATACCAGCTAGAATGGACGCGATTTCCACGTTATTCATAATCTGTTCGATAGGTGCTTCCATAACATTCAGCGGTTTTCCTTTTGATGGGAACACTGCTTGGAATGTTCTATCACGAGCTTGCTTGGCAGAGCCCCCGGCAGAATCGCCCTCTACAATAAATAGTTCGGTTTTCGCCGGGTCTATATTACCTTGAATGTCAGCCAGCTTCGCAGAAAGTTTTGCTTTAGCGTTCTTGACGTTCTTAATAAGCTTCTTAGACTTCAGGAAGTCGGCAGTCTTCTTACGAAGTAACACAGCCCGCTTTATTATATCTGTAGCTGCTTTTTTATTCTTTTTCCAGAACGAAGAAAATATATCAAGACACTCTTTATAGCAAGCATCGTATACCCTATCGTCTACTAATTTTTCCTTAGTCTGGGAGTCGAATTGCGGAGCGTCTATTTTATAATTAAGTAAACCTATGAGGCCGTCTTGCAAGTCTTTAGCAGTCCACGTCTCTTTTGGGGATGAAAAGGGTTTCAAACTATCGGATAAGGCTTTATACATCGCTGTAGCGTGTACGCCCTCTTCAACATTACGCACTGTATTTGTAAAGAATTCTACCTGAGAATCCTCTACGTCACCCCAAGTTAGTATCAGTTCCAAGTTGTCGGAGGTGTTAAAGATTGGGCCTACGTCTACTTCGTCTACCCCCAAGGTTTGAAGCCTTTTAGTTAGATACTCTTTTATTCCGTTCTTAGTCTTCCATACTTTGCGCTTTCCCTTGTATATTAATTCTATTTCTAGTCCAGCATTTAAGTAGCTGGTCATTTCTGCCCAGTCTTTAACACGTTGTATGTCTAACTTTGAATTCTTAAATATCTTAGGGTCTGGTATAAACTCGAAGTAGGTTCCTACTTTTTGTCCTTTGGGGCCCTTAGACTTTGCTACAGGTGTAACTAATTTCGAGTCTTTGAAGGCTACCTTATACCAGTCACCATCCCTATGAGTATAAGCTAGCAAGGATGTAGACAATGCTGTAACGCCCTTAAGGCCTACGCCGTGGGTTCCTATCGCACTCTTATACGCATTCCCTTTTATTTTTCCAGAGGATTGCAAATTACTGAGTACGTGCTCAAACGTAGAAATTTTCATTTCTTTATGTTTGCCAACTGGTATTCCTATACCAGCGTCCCTCACTATGAACGGGCCACGTAAGTCATCTAGCTCTAGCGAAACTTTATTATTACGTCCAGCGCGCGCTTCATCTACTGCATTATCCATGCACTCACGTATTAGAGTGAATATGCCGTCGCTATCTGTTGGTCCTATATACAAGGTGGGTCTTGCCCGTATCTTGTCGAGGTCTCTTTTATACCCGGTTACTGATTCTTCAGTATATTTGGTCATAGCCGTTCAAATCCTCTATATCCAGTGTTTGTTCGGTATACTATTTGCGAATAAGTATACGGAGTAAGACTTTCTGCTTTTCGCATTGAACTATAGACAACACCGTGTATTTTAACAGCTACTCTCGGTATTTTGGTGCTAGATAGCCTAGACTCCGAAACCTTTTTTCGAGTTTCTGCGCTACGCGGGATACCTAGTCTAGACTTTCCCATTTTTATTCGTGTCTCTAATGGAATTTTTCGTCCGCTCAGTGCTTTACTTATTTTTTCACCAAATTCTGCGGGGCGTTTCATACCACGCAGAGCTTCACTTATTTTTCTTCTTGTTTCTATCAAAACTTCATGACCTACTAAAGGGCCACCCTTATTGCTATACCACCCACCTTGACCGCCGCCGGCAATGTTTGCTAACACCCCATTATTACATAAGGCTCTACCGTACAGCTTTATTAAACGTTTTTCTTCATCGAAAGCCTTAGTCTCACAGTTAGTAAACAATGAGACTTGGTAGCGAAGCTCTCCGTAGCTAAGGTGGGCAGCTAGCCTCTCAATTTTTGATAAAGATATAGATTTTCCTGACTTTACCCAATCTTCATAAGGTAAGTATGGATTTTCTTTTAAGAAAGTGCGGGCCTGTTTTTCATGTAACAGCGCCCTGTTAGACGTTCCCTTCCCAACATATATAGGACCCAGGGTAGGTCCGTATATCGTGTATACATAGAATTTTTTTGTAGAGTTTTTTATTTTATACTTTAAACCCTCAGAAGTTAATAATATTTTTATGTCCTTCTCTGAATATGTCTTCTTAGACATTACGTGGTCCTCAGTGGGTCTAAGTCCGTCATTTGGTCTTTGTGCAAGTACTGGGTGTCGTTTAACTTTAGTGCTTTCGCGTGCACAGGTTTTGCGTCTTTAGAGTGAGTGAACTCGATAAGCATGATTGCTCCTAGTTAAACCAGAAAACGATTCGGTCTACCCTGTTAGCTTTCAAGAACTGAAGAAAATCCATAAACTCTGGACCTAAGAATTTATAGTACGTCATTACTAATCCTTCCCCCCGGAGCACAGGTACAATGTCCGTTGCCATTTATAGTACACCGCCTGTCCTCGCAGTATTGCGTGTAATCAAAATACAGTAGTTCTTCCACCATTAGGTAGGACGCGCATTCCGCGTACTGATTGTTATAGTGTTCCTCTATTACATGTGGGCAGGTATCTTTTGGTATACCACGCCTCTCCGGTATTATAGGCGTAACTGCTGAATAGTTTCTGACGTTAGCTAGCCACCCGTATACTGAGTAACTCTGTGGGATTACGTTCCGTGGGTCGTCTAGCTCTACACGGATATATTTACCATCTTTTGTTTTGCGCTCAAGTATGTATTGCATGTACGTGCCCATAAGTGCTCCTGTAGAAAGCAGAAAGAGAGGCAACGGATGAAAAATCCGGCCTCTCCTGTATTTTATTCAGAAGCTTCTGCCAACATCTGACGGTAGCGCTTCAAAACTTTTTGAATTTCGTCAGGGTCCTGCCTGTTTAGGCGCGCAGACAAACTAGAAAGTGTAGCAGCATCACCTGAGACCGTTGCTTTATACAAACGGGTTGCGATTACTTCGTATGGAAGCATTATAACTATACGGACTTCTGAAGCTGGGCAGTTGTCGTTGCCTTTACTGAAGTGGCAGTCTGAGTAAACTTTCTTACCTACGGTTGGGGCAAGGTGTACGCAGTTCAAGCACTTACGGGAGTGTACGTACAGATTACCTACCGTCTGACTAGGATTTTCTGCATATCCTTGTAAATTTTCTTCTGGTGTTCCGTTTTGTTTTGATAGGCCTTCAATTTCTTTTGCAATCTTGCTGCCTACGCTAGAAACGTCGAAACTATCCGAGCTTTCAGCACTTGAGGAGTCGCTGACTTTCGACGAGGACTTCTTTGCCTGTTTGTCTTTGTGGCTTGACATTGTTTTCTCCTTAAGAGAGCGGGGACGCTAGCGTCCCCGCTTGCTTTATCAATTAACCCCAGTTTTCGTCAGACTCGTTGCTATCTGCACCACTGGAGTCTTCCTTCCCACCATCTTCCGAGGATGAGGCTGCGTCAGAGTCACTATCACTAGATGAGCTGGACTTCTTACTGCCCTTCCTCTTCTTTTTAGACTTTTCGTCAGAATCCGACGCGCTGGAGGACGAGCTCCCCTCAGATACACTTTCCTCCTCAGCAGTCTTTTTAACAATTTCGGAAATTCCAGAAATTGCAATGTTGATAGTGAAGGTTGCGTTAGTTACAACAACTTGGTTTTCGCCATAAGTAAGTACTACGTCGCCGTCAACCTGAGAAACCGAGGTTGGATTAGCACTAAGGCCCACGGCGGTATCAGCACTAACCTTGCGGCGCTTCCGCTCAACTTTCTCCTTTTCAGCCTTCGGCTTAGGACCGCGCTTCTTAGGAGCTTCTTTTTCCTTCTTGCCCTTCAGAGCCTTTTCAGCCTTCGGCTTAGGACCGCGCTTCTTAGGAGCTTCTTTTTCCTTGATGCGCTTCTCTTTCTTTTTGCTCTTAGTTACAGCCATTTTGTTTCTCCAACATTTTCTACGTTCTATTTAAAAAGTAGTCTTGCGCTAACGTAGCGAATTCGCAAGCCACCCGCGGGTTAAACTGTCAAACTTTATGCTGTCTTCGTCTGCTGCGCTTGCTGTAGTGCTAGCTAGTACAGTTTACAGCATTTTAATCGAGTTGTCTAGCTGTACAAAAAATGAGCAATACCGCCCCTAATAGAAAGTTTGAGCGAACTCCTAACTTTGCTGAAATTACAACTTTGTTCAAACTTTATTGTGTAGTCTGCTTTTAGCTTATCCAAGAGTATTAGTCCTGAGAGCTGTTCCAGCTTAGATAGCCTATCTTGGTCTAATCCTCAGCGTTTTCGTTTGTGCTTGGCGAAAGGTCACTAAGAGAGCCGTCGGAGTCGTCTGAGCCGTCGGATATTTCAATGTCCAATCCGGACGCTTTCTCTTTTTTTAGGTGAATCATACAGGTTTACTCTCAACAAAAATTATTTTGACCTCGCGCCTTCTTGTGATAGTACAGTTAGTAACTTCCGAACTTAGAATATTTACATTAGTGAGGTGTATCCCAGACTTCAAAGTTATAGTTTGGTATTCTGCTCCCTCAATTATGCTAGTAAGTAGTTTAACGTCTTTTTCGTAGCTGGGGTCGTTCTCCCAATATACCAAGTTAAGTCTACTAGGGATTGCTCCGGGTAAGCTTCTCATACTTCGCTGGCTCTCCATTTATTGGCCTGCATATTGTGCTGAGTGAAAAACTTAACAATAATCTTTGTGCAGCCGCAAGCAGGATTTCCTATTACTTCTGTTAGGTAAATATCTTTTAGACATACACCGTTGCTCATAGTTATAGTTATTGGTTTCCTAGGCATGTTTGTAGGATTTAAATAACTAGTTAGTTCTAAAATTAATGCGCGGAAATCTGTGCCACAATTATTTGCCTCGTTCTCTGAGTAGTTTAGTTGTAATACATTAGGCTGCATAACTAGAACGCCTACTTCCTCAGGGGTCTGCAAGTTACTGCGCTGGCCTAAAACTAAATTTGTGTTGTTCATGTATGCCTCGTGACGAGTTTGCTTGACTACTTCACAGTAATTATTCTGCCGCGTTGGCTTCCTTTTTATGCGATAGTAAAGTACGCCTTTTGCTAAGTTCGTCTAATAATTGGGCTTTCTTCTGTTCTAATTTCTTCTTTTCCTTTTTATCCTGTTCATTTTTTAGTTTGTACATAATCCGTGAGTAGTCACTTCTGAGACTTCTATAGGCTTCATCTTTGTTGTAGCTAAGATTTGTTTCTCTGGAACTTTTGTTGTTTCTTGTCTGCTTCTTTTCTTGCTGATTCTTTTGGTATTCATCCGTGTATTTCAACAATGGTTGTTCCAGGGTGAAAGTCCCCATGTTAGTTCCATTGTTTATTTTATACATGCAAGATGGGTCTTCCTTTAAAGATGAAACTTTGCATTTTCCTACAATGTATTTTATATGCTCGGCCTCACTCTTAGAAAATACGTATACTAACACCTTACCGCTATTCTTTGGATTTCTTATCTGTGTTCTTGTAACCCCCTGAAGAACAATATAAATGTGGGTGTCCAGGGGTGAATAGCTGTCCCCAAATAGAAACTTATAAAAACTGATTTTGTCTGGGCTAGAATTGAACGACGCCAAACTAACGAAAACATTACGGTCACGGTATTTATTTATACCATGGGACTTAGAACCTATCCACTGAAAGGATTTGCTAAGTTGGAACATAGACTCTACGTTTGTTGAGTCTTTGCTACTTGTATTCCTGTCTATGTTAGCAATGATAAGTGGCTTGCCTTGTATTTCAAAGCCATCTTTATTAACCCTCTTTTCTAAATCTTTGTTTACCATTTTCTGCAAGTGAACACCTGGGTGCTCTACCCTATGACGTATTACATCCAGTGTTTTTAAGTCCTTTTCTTTTCGCATTAAGCGACTTCTTACTCTTCTCTGAAAGTCTGTTGCAGAATTTTTTGTAGGTTCGCTTAGTATATATTCTACTAGTTGTTCCTTAACTGTCTTGCTAGATTGGTTAGAATCTGAAGACTTATACAACCCCGCGTATTTTTCTATAAACTTATTGAAGTATTCTTGGAATCCTGGGTTAACATACAAGCAGGATTGTAAGAAATATTTCGACAGATTTTTATTTATGTTGAACAATGAAATTACTTCCATGTTTCTATAGCCTTTCCATATACTTTCTACGTCCCGCGCGTCTACTAAGTCAGTACAGTCTTTAAGTTTATAGTGGCGTTTAAGCAGATTGAACATAGGCGATTTTTCAAAGAAAGCAGACAAAAACATAACTTGCTTAAACTCATTAAAAAAGAACTTAGGCGAGCTGAATCCTAAGAACGAGAACCTATAAGTCTTATCTGTGTATTTAACTTCTATACGCTTAGTGTACATAGAAAAACTTTCATCTTTTGTGTGGCGGATAATCTCTAAAATATCTTTGTTAGTATGTATACCACCGGCGCGCTGGTAAGCAGATACTTCTTTTTTTACTTTTGGGTTTAGATGCAGCCTATAGAAAGGGTGAAACATTGAATTTTCAATCCCGTATCTTAAACGCTTGTAGTTCTCGTCGTCTTCAGGGTCCACCTTGAAAGCTTCAAACTTTATTATTCTGTTGAGAAACTTAATAGATGGGGAGTCTAGTGTAATATGTTTTTCGTACATAGTCCACTCAGAAGCTTCATCAAATATCAAGTAACACTTGGCTAGAAAGTTTGACTTTAGCTCCAGCAGTGTAGCATGAGTTAGAAACAGGCAGTCTCCACGTTCTAGCAACTCTAATTTTTGTTTAGCAATTTGCGTAGTAGAAACAAATATTTTTTTATCTCTGTAGAGGTCTTTGGTTAGCTGACTGTGCACAACTACCATATTAGTATCGGGTTTTTGCTCTTCTACTCTTTCCAAAGTTTGGTTAAGTAAATCAATAGTAGGCGAACAATATATTATCCTTTCTTTTCTCTTTTTAGCATTTTTAACTATGAAGTTTACTGCCCACTCCGTCTTACCTGCTCCGGGTGGAACAGACAAATAGTTCAGTTCTTTTTTCTTATATTTAGGTTTTGTTTCGCTTACGATTAGCGACCTATGACCATTATAGTATTCTATAAAAGTCTCGCCGGATATAGATTCAAATAACTCATCTTTCTTTATAAAGTCTGGCTTTGCCATGTTGGTTTCCTCACGGGGAACACGTAATAACTGTACGAACACACTTTACAGTTCCTATAATATTAAGTGCGCTCTGCTAAGTGGTTATCTATAGAGAGCGTGACTTAGCAGAAAGCGCTGTACTTGACCACAAAAACAAGCGGTTTTTGACGGAAAAGGCCTTCCTAAAAACCCTGCTGAAAACAGCGGTTTTTTGAGGGTCATTTTCTGCTAAGTTTTTCCACGAAAGTATCTATTTTTATAGTAGTTTTGACCACCAAATCTCTATAGAGAGGGTGACTTAGCAGAAACTCAAAAAGCACTATACGTGTCGCGGTTGTCTGCTAAGTCAGGCCCTCTATATAGATACGTAGTTTAGCAGAAAACTATATAGCTTTATCGTTTGGAAGATTTTCTACTCTCTGCATATAACCGGAGGCATCTGCTGTAGCGCAGCGGAGGCAGATGTATTTCAATGCAGGATAGTCCACACTGTTTCTTAGAAGATTAGCCTATAAGTAGATTGTGTCTGTTGACTGCGCTCCGCTTGTCAAGCTTCGTTCGCTAAAGCTCACTCAGCCTTAAATACCTAAAAGATAAATTTCTTATTTAGGTTATTTCAGATTCTTTAAATTTCTATTAAGGTAACTAATTCCGAAACTGGAAGTTATCTATTACCTAGATAGGTAGTTATTAATTAGATTTAATTACGAGACCGCGCAGCGGTAATTAATTACGCAAATAAGGGGATTAATTTAATTAGAGTTAATTGCCAAAAAGGCTAACTTATTTATTCTAAATTGTGCCAACTAATTTTATATCAGACTAGCAAGTTGTTTAGTTAGTCCGGTTCAACTCTCTTAAAGTTGGAGTAATTAATAATGACCAAGAAATCCCATCTGATTAAGGCGAGTGTTCTAAACGAACATTCCGCTGAAAAAAGTGGGGCTCTTCTTTTTGTTTATGCCAGCGTAGACCGCAAAATTGACAAGAATGTGGAATTTGCTTCTTTTACCTGTAGCAAGTGCAATACAGAATTTGCTGCTCTTAAAGGAACTTCCCCATACTGCGTAACTTGCGGTGACGAAGACGTTTACGAAGATGAAGACCAACAGCTAGAAGTAGAAACTTTTACAGACGCGGACAAGGAGCTGGCTAGCATAACTTGTTCATCCTGCAACACGCTAAACATTGTTAAAATTACTACTGCGTCAGTACTGGGTTCGTCCATTAATTGCGTAACATGTGGGCATACCCAAGAATTCCAAGCGCCGGTAATAGCCGCTGAAGACGAGGAATACGGCGAAGACGAAAACGGTGGCCAAGATTCTTTCGGTGACCTGGATGGTGACGAAAAACTTGAAGGCGATGATACTGAAGTAGATTTCACAGATTCGGAAGTTATAGAAGAAGAACCTGCTGAAGAACCTGCTGAAGAACCTTCTGAAGACGCTGTAGCTAACGATGTGGTAGCTGTGGACGAAACCGACGACGGTGTCGAAACTACGGACGATGCTGAAGCCGACGAAGAAATGGAAGAAGAGGATTACGAGGATTACGAGGAAGAAACTCTTGCCAAGCTTTTAGGCAAGGGTGAATTCGCGCTTAACCGAGTGTCCGACACTATTATCGCTTCCATTAATTCTATTCCAGTAGCTACGCTGGCAAAAGTAGACTCTGGAAATAACGAAAACTTCTTCTACGCCAACGAGTTTGCTTCTGCAATTAAGCACACAGTTAAACAAGTAGGTTTGGAGAAGGGACTCGGTCAATTTGGTTTTAGTTTCGCTAAAATCAAAATTCCAGTTACTGAAATAGTTTCTAAACGAGTCAGCGCTGGTGTTCAAAAAGAAACCGCTAAAGTGAACACACAATTAGGTAATATGACGGCTGATTTTGAGCAGTGTTTTGGTATTGCTCTCTCCGCCCTTAATAAGGGCTTCTTTAAAGGTAAGTCTAATCCTCTGCGCGAAGGTTTTGTTTCGCATCTGACAACTGCCAACATGCACAATCCAAAGAAGGTAGTTGACAATGTATTCAAAACTTATGGACAGGAAATGAATCGAGCAGCTTTCGAGCTTGCTAAAGAACTCATGTCCAAGTCTGTGGAATTCCGTAATGAAATTGCCGAAGCTGTTGGCGAAACTAATTATCGGGATGCTGAAGCGGATGACGAAGATGAATCCTCTGAGGATATCGACCTTGAGAATCGTCTAGAGGGCGCAGGGCTCAAGCCAGCTAGGAAGGTCGAAACCTCATCTACCACAGAGGTAAAAACACACAAGCTTAATAATAGCGCGCAACGAAGCGTAGAGGTTTCCAGAGTCTTGGAATCAGTACGCCAGCGTGCTACCAAAGGCGAACTTTTCCCAAAGTTTTAATGGAGAGCAAAAATGCTTGATTTCACTCGTACACGAATCGTCGAATCTAATGAATTCCCGGTCCAACTCGGTTTCACTATTACTGCTGAAGGACGTGGCATAGTCGGTGACTACACTGGCGGTATCTTCGGCGTGAAGGAAGGTACTGGCGCACCTGCTGAGAAGTTTATTGGTGTTTCTATGGCGCAACAGATGACTCCTTATTCTTTGCCCTATTACACCCTGCTGACCGTGCCGGCAGCAACCCCATACGAAATTGTTCTGCCGTTTGCTCCAATCTCTGGCACGCTGGCAGTTATTCGTGATGACACCGACGCACTGCTTACCGTAATCACTACGGGTAACCCAGCATCCGGTGAAGTTAAAATCGTTAACTCTACCCTGACCTTCAATGCTGCCCAAGCGGGTCTGGCAGTTCGCGTTCAGCTTCGTTATGTGCCCACGACTCTGCAATGGCGTACAATCCAGGGTGATATTCCTCCTGGGGGCGCTGCTTCGCTTACGCTGGGTACTATGGGCGTTATAATCAAGGGCCTTGTTTCTACCACTGAATTTGAAACTGACGTGGACTGGAACGTTGCTAACCCGACCCTCGGCCTAGCTGCTAACGGCCTGTTCACTATCTATCAGGATGGTGTTAACACGCCTATTCCGGGCGCTGTCATTACCCAGTTGCCCGCAGCTGGTTCCGTTTCTGACAACAACACGGTCCTCGTGTTTGAACTGTCCTAATTTTTGACTAAGGAGAAATAACATGAAACCTGTTGGAATTAGTTTCCGTCAAGCGGTCCCCGCCACAGAACTCCGCTATGGTAAAGAGTCGGCACGACTCGTAGGTCAGAATGGTGAAGTTAGCGCTAACGATAAGTTCGACCTGGCAAAACAGATTGCTAAGTTGATTGAGATTGCCTCTAATGGCGGTCAGCAAGTGGTGAGCGATGACGAATATAAGCGTCGTTCCGAAACTGCTAAACAGCATCAGGATATGATTGTTGCTGCTTTTGAGAGTGAAGCTGCTCACAAGGAAATCGGTGCTGCAATTGCCGATGACCTGTACGTTAGCGCTAACCGCGAAGGCTTTATGCGTCGCATGCTCTCTCGTCTGGACCTGTCGCAAGGCAATATTCCTCGCGTGAAAATGCGTATGAAGAATGCCGTTGCAACTTCTGCTGGCGCACCTTCTCAGGTTCGTTCGCAGATTGCTCGCGATAACACCTACTACCCACCTGAGTTCTACATTCAACAGCGCATTTTCGTGGAAGAGCGCGAAATTCAGCAGTCCATCGCTGACGTTCTCCAGGAAAAGTTTGTTGAAGGCCAAGAAGCTCTGATGGTTCAGGAAGACCGTACCTGGTACGCTATGGCAACTGCTACTGTTGGCATCGACAACCAGTTTACCACTGTTGTGGGTCAGCTTAACCCGACTGCCCTGAGCTCTGTTAAGACTCAGGTTACACAGTGGAACATTCCTGCCGACAAGCTTCTTATCGCAACTGACATTTGGACTGACATTATCGGTGATACCCAGTTCTCTGGCATCATCGACCCAGTGTCCAAGCATGAGTTGCTGCTGACCGGTCAGCTGGGTACTATCCTCGGTATGACTGTGCTGACTGACGCATTCCGTCACCCGCAGCACAAAGTACTGAACCGTGGTGAGTTCTTCGTAGTCGGCGACCCCGTGAACCACGGTATCTATACAGACCGCGGTGGTGTTACTTCTGTGCCTATTGATATTTCTACTGAGTACGTTCCTGGTCGTGGTTGGGCTTTTGCCGAACTTATGTCCATGGTTATCGCTAACTCGCGCTCCGTAGCTAAGGCTCGCCGCGTCTAATAGGACTAGGGGTGTTCTAGAACACCCCTTTCCTTCCAATCGAGGAAAGTAATCATGGCGAAAAGAATTCGACTGAAGGCCCTAGACTTTATAATTGTAGCTTCCCACTTTGCTGCTTCGGGTAAGACACGTCAGGCTATGGACGCTCTTATAGCTGCTACAGAAGAAGAGGACTTTGGTGACACTCTTACCACGCTTGACGCCGGCAACGACGAAGGCTGGCTAGATGGTGAACCCGAAGAGCCTATGGATGATGATACCGAAGAAGTAGAAGACGAGGAGGAAGACGAAGTTGACCAAGCTTTTGCTTCTTTGCAACGTACCCGTCGCCGCCGCGCTGAGAAGGCTGCTGATGTTGACGTAACTATCACTGGTGGTTCGGACAGCGATAGTGACGAAGACAACTCCGAAGCTGAAGACAAAGACAACGCTGAAGCTGAAGACGAAGACCTAAGTTTTGATGAAGAAACTGACGATAGCGAGAGCGACCCCGAAGGTGACTCCATATTGGAAGACACCGAAATCGCGGGCACGCGTCGTAAAGAAAGTAAGCTGCAAAGAAATTTGCGCATACTCGCTTCTGTTGCTTCTAAAAATAAGTAAGAAAAAGGGCTCATATGAGCCCTTTTTTCTTTTCCATTCCACGCTAATTTTATCATAGTTAATTAAATAGGTTTTTCTCATGAAAGAATACCTACCAATAGAACAATTCGGCGTCTTCTTGGCTTTTCCAGAATTGTTCTCAAAGCGCTTTAGCAACGTACTACACACAACACGAAAAAATAAAAAATTAAATGTGGGTTGGCTAACTACAACGGATGTTTGGCGACAAATCTCTGAGATACGCAAACAACACGCAGTAGACAAAGAAGAATTTTCTATGCCCTATTGTTTCCTAAAACTTGGAGCAATAAATACACTTAATTCCGCCGACGGAAATTTAAATTTCTTAGGAAAAAATCTTTACCGGATGGGTATGCCCGGTAAACCAAATGAATCGGGTGTTTACAACGTACATCGTTTTATATCCGCAGAATTTAATATAGAAGTTACATTTATAACTGATAGCTACGATGAAGTTAAGAGATACGTAAATAAATGGAATTTTGTAGCCGTAGGCCAAAGACTTAATCAGGATTGGTTATACGATGGCATTACGCTAGCAGTACGTACAGACATGGAGACCGGGGTTTCAATACCAGAAGAAGCCGCTGGTGTAGAAGAAATTAACTACTATGAAATAAAAACAAATCTTATCATACGAGGCTTCATGTCCGAAGGTAATTTAGACTTCCAGCGTGAGACTGCATGCGAGATAAAAAGAATAGTAGTAAGACCAGTAATGTACGACCCGCAATTTGCAAATCTATCTATACAAGTATCGAGTGACATAGCAGGAAATACAAACCCGAATTACATACCAAGAGATACAACGCCGCCCTCTGTTGAACAACTAGTTGTGGAAATAACGGATGACGGTGACGTAATAATTGAGGAGAATTTTTAAATGAGCGCACGTAGTCTTATCTTTGATTTAAAACTATTTTCTGCGGATACACGTTTGCGTACCAACCTGTTGGCGGTGCGCGTAGCCTCAACAATAGACCCAGCCTTTTTAAAAGAAGACGGTTTCTCCATGTTGCCCTCGGAAGTAGTTACTCTTCCAGCGCTAGACTACAACATAGCGTTCTGTTTGTACGCTTCCTCCCCAGTAGACGTGGAAACAGTTGTAGACAACAATGTAGACCCAACGCTATTCAAAGAGCAAACGCTACTAACTATAACGTCGAAAGTTGGACAACTGACTATTATTAACACCAGTGAAAAGAAAGCTACTGTTTCGGTGGTTAGGCTTGGAAGCGCAAATATTCCTAACCCCCCAGTACCTGACATTATACCAAATCAGTTAGTTACTTTCTCACAGCTATCAAGAATTGCTGCACTGCCTCAGGCAATTACTACTCTTGCTAATGTGCGTGTGCAGGACGTTACCCTTAACGACTTCGAGAATGACCAAGTTACTGCGCCGGGAACAGGTAGTGGTGTGCTAGATAAATTCCGTATTTGCGATAATACAGGTGCTGCAACTCCTACTGGTGCCTACATTATGTTGCTTGACGATAATATCACGCAGCAAAATATGTCGGGAACTCTGCAAGTTTGGGTGAGGGAATTGGGATGACATTTCTAGTCACACCAGAGCTTTTGAAAGTAGCCGCCCCTACGTGTAAAACTCCAGACATTTATCTGGAGTTGTTTAATACCTATTTGCAGAAATTCAATATTGATACCGAGTTAGAAGTGGGGCATTTTCTAGCTCAGTATGCTTTTGAAACAGGCGACTTCAATAAGCTTGTAGAGAATACCAATTACACGACCGTAGAACGTCTTGTAGCAGTGTTCGGAAAGTACTTTTATTCCGGTACGAAAACCGCGCGTAAATATGATGCGAAAGAATACGTAGGTAAGCCTGACAAAATTGCTAACGTTGTGTATGCGAATCGGTATGGTAATGGTGGCCCTGAAACAGGAGACGGCTTTAAACATCGAGGTAGGGGCTTATGTCACCTAACGTTCAAAGATAACTACGCCGGTTTCCAGAAAGATATGGGGCAGTATTTTCCCGCGTCTGTTTTAGAGAAACCTGAGCAGCTGGAAGAACCTCTTGGTGCTGTGTTTGCCGGCCTGTGGTTTTGGGACAAATACAATATCAACGTTGACGCTACAAAGAACTCCGTAGAAGCCGTTACACGTAAGATTAATGGTGGTGTGAACGGACTGGAAGACAGACGTAAAAAGACAGCCAAGATTTTCGACTATATCAAGAGTACGAAAAAATGATGGAATATATCATCGCCACGCTGCAACAAATACAAGGTAATTTATTTATGTGGGGGCTAACCCTTATAGTGGGTTTCGCGATGGGTATCACATTGCAAAGCAGGAAGGATATAGACTTCCTTGATTTAGTTTGCACTAATGGCAAGCTCGACCACAAGAAATTTTGGGAAAACGTAGCACTCGCCGTTGGTGTATGGGCATTCGTTTATTCCGTGTATATGAATTACGTGAATGACCTGATATGGCTTATTTTCCTTGGCACGTACACCAGTAATCAATTGGTAAAACGTGCGCTGGAACTTCGCTATGGGCAGGGAACTCCTGCGGCAACTGATTCAGAAAAGGAGAAAGAAAATGGCTGAGTACACGATTGACCAACTCTACGCCGCGATACAAAGCTTCCGAGCTTACGTACAAGCAAATATGCCCTACAAGACTACCGTATTCTCGGGGCAAGTAGCACCAAACACAGGTACAGGCCAAGCCGGCGTTGTAGGTTCTCTGTACATTCAAGTTGAGCCTAGTGGTGCGTTAACACAGGTTTGGATTAAATCTGCGCCCACGTCTAACACCGCATGGACTCAACTCACAGATGGCAGCAGCGGCGGTTCCGGCGTAGAACTCTGGCAAGCAGCTCACGTTTATAATTCTTTCAGCCAAGGCGGAATCCCAACGATAGTATACGACCCTACTACACAAGCTCTTTATTACAATAAAACCGATTTTACATCGGGCGCCACTTTTCAGGATGACTTAGACAATGGTCTTTGGTTCAGTCTAGCTGCTGCTGGAGGTGGAATAGAGGAATTAGATATTACACCGCAAGAAATTGTTAACGTACTTCCCGCCAACTTTAATACACCATACACACTACAAAATAATCCCGGCTATAGCTTTAATCCACAGTTCACAGTAGCTACTGAAACTTCCACAGGGCCGTATGAGTTTGAAAGCACGGCTAGCGGTATATTCTATAATGACCTGAATACACAGTCTTTCCAAGTTACCAGCTTGGTGTTGGACGGCAGCACACCTGTAACAGATTTTACCGCCCTGAGCTGGGCAGTTGGCCTGTCTAACGCAGACTGGAACGGTCAAGGGATACCTGCAAACGCAGTATTCTGGAACATACAGTATAATCCTTCTACGGAATTAGCGAGCGTAGCTTTAGCAGCTCAAATAGGACTGACAGGGCCGTATACTTTCGCCCCAATAAATAACATATCAGTACCTCTGTCAGATGTTCAGAACATTAAGGTAGCCTTTAATCCAAATACGAAACAACTCAGCGTTCTTTGCGGCACCACTCCAATTTTTTCTACAGTTGTGCCTGTACCTAATATATTTATATCTCCAATAGTGTTTTCCACACTAACGTTTGGTTCTTCTGTTAGCCGCGAAGTTTCTTTTACTTTTAACGCAGATACTTCTAATATACCGGCGGGCTCTGTACCTATAGTATTACGTCAATCCGAGACTATATATAAGCAGCCGCTGCCTGAGAATGTAGATAAAATATATAGGATTATAGGAGCGGAAGACTACACTACTTTTGGTGACCAAGCTCTAAAAAACGACGACATAATTACGGTTACACCAGAACTCAGTGTTACAGTAATGTCTCCCAGGGGTACTACTTCCCCAGAGACAAAAATTACTTTCCCAAGGTTGCGCGCCCCGGGGCTAGACGATTACGAAAATCCTGTCGGCACCTCAATACAAAATCAAAATTTGTACACGCTAGTAAATGTAACAAAACGTACGGATACTTCTTACGCAATTACGGGAACATCCATCACTAGTGACGATGCCTACTTAGAAGTAGTAAGCGACCTAGCAACTTTATCTGTTTTTGAATTCAGAGTTAAACCAGAACCTGTAGCTGTCCCACCATTACCGACAGAAAATAAAGATTATATTCTTTTGGGGGCTTACTCGGACACAGGAACCTTTCTGTGTGTCTACGTGGACGCAGACGGCAATGAGACCCCAATAACTATAAGCAATCTACCGTACCTCGGGGCAGACCTCGCCACGAATAGCGTATACGTTCTGGGTGTACGCGTACAGAAAAACCTAGCCGGTGAAATAATTGTTTCGCTGTATCAGAATGACGGTACCAGCGTGGGCACAACTATTTCAGAGTCTGACCCAATAGCAGTAGGCCCCACTTGGGCAACTAACAAGTTATACCACGTAGTAGGCGTAACTTCTAACGTTGATGACACCCCAGTAAATTTTGCGGTTAATTACGGGGGCTTAAGCTTCCTGCGCAACCCTACGCACCTGCCTACTACTACAGAAGTTTTGCTGCCGTACAATGGCCCGCTAATACTTCAAGCTGAACCTTGGAATCCAGAAACTGGCGTGTACCCCGCAGGGCTGCCCGGGTATTTGTATCGAGTTGAATGTCTTAATTTAACAACGCTATTTGTAGACTCAGACTACACTTTGCACGGGGTAAAATACAGCACTAATGAATACGTGTACTTAGACGAATACAAATCCATAAACAAGTTTGCTGGTGCTCTCTCCGCAGCAGGCTCTGCGGGGTTTGGTCTTATCTCGATAGAAGAGGCAACCGCAAATTTTAATATACCAGTAATAACCGCTGAAATGGAGGGGTTCGCATTCTATATTAGCAACCCGCTAGGAATCTGCGCTTACGATGAGAATGTACCTTTATCGTCTACAGTAACGCCTTTCGTTTTTAACGATGGCGACGTTATGCTAGTTAAAAATGGTTATTGGTCTAAATTCGTTGTTGGTCAGACAGAAGTAATACCTGGCAGAAAATATGGGGAACTCAAGCTGGATAATCCAGCCTACGGCTTTGACTATTTCGGGGCGAGTACCTCCTACGACAATACAAAATTTTACCCAAGTACTACTAGCTACTTAATGCCGTTCTCGGGAGCCACAGAATTTTCGGTCGCATCCCTAGAAAAGGCTTTTCAGACTTCTTTTGAGCTGGAATACAAAGGTTTTACTGACTCTACAGGCGGTTTGTTTATCGGCTATATGAATGAGGCGGCCTTACTTTCTTTCGTGGATTACTACGAGGCTAATGAAACAACTTGGCCTGACATTACCACTATTAATAGTTTGAACATGCGTGGCAGTTCTTTCGCCTGCATGTTCTCACCTGACTTCAATGCCTTCGTATTAATAGTCAATGAATCAAATGTAAACGCTACCGCCGATGTTACCCGGTTTACGGATGCGTTTACGCCTCCGTTGGAAGCTAATGCCCGACTGGTTTTATCCTGTTCGAAAGATACAGCTTCGACCATCAACGCTGACATTCTAGCTGTTACAGACTACACTTTAACGGAGCCAGTGAAAGCTAAATTCTATCAGGTCAGTCCGTTACTAGCAAACTTCTCTGACTTCAAGGAAGTTTATCCTACAGTTTACCACTTACGCCCAACAGAGGACCAAAATTATTCAATCAATTTTGGTGCTACCCCATTCAAGTATCAGCACGCAGAGGCTAAGAAAATATATTCGGATTTGCCTAATCCGCACGTATACGCAGGCACCTACACGCCTGACACAGCACTGTTTGAATACTCAGTAAAGCACTTCGTTGGGGACGAACAACAACCGTGGGGCAACGATTATCACAGGGGCACGCTGTTAGTCGTGGATAATTCGTATACCCCACTGTCCATAGGCGGCCCTCTAGTAGTACCAGCTAAGTCACTAATACTTACGGAAAAAATTGGTAATAACGTAGAGACGATTGACGTTGTTGCAGAACACGTAGAGATAAATGCTACGCGTGAATGGGCAACTGTAAAATACGTCGAGTTGTGGCAGGCTAGCATAGCCTCAGGCGAATTAACAATCGTAGATAAATCTAAGTCGCTGCCCATTATTTCCAAGGTCGGACAGAACGGTGTAGACCCAGCAACTTTGGACAAAACCTTTTTTGTGGACGGTGTGCTGCACTCGCCAAATACTAGTGGTAGCTGTGAAATAGAGATTATAGGTTATAACAACGGCGTTGCCCCGTTTGAAATTTTACCTGACAATCCAATAGCTATATTCTTAATAGACGAGACTAACTCAACTAATACGCCGGACTACATTTTTAATATACCTGCAGGAACAAAACTTGGTGACATATTCACGATAGCCTACTACTCAAGCTCGTCAAGCATAGAACTATTGAAAAATGGTTTATCCCTAGATTTAACAAGTGCTAACTCTACAACTAAGTATCTTGGGTTTAAGTTATTACCTGAGGTAGGAAAGACACTTGGTGTTAGAGTAAACACAGGCGCTACCAACTTTAGATACTTAGACTTTTCGGGATTAAATTACGGAGAATTAGCCTCCAATTTTAATACTCGGGGTATAGAAAACCCCGACGCGCCGAAAGCCTACAGCGTGAATAAGGTAAGAGCCGCTAACGCATCAGACTTTAGTAGTATAAGCCTTACGCCTGTCTACTCCGTTGCAAGCATAGTAATGGACACTAACTTCTCTACTACGCTACTGAATATTGAGGCTCTACCGGCGGGCAAGGTAACCATTATTCAATTATCTTTTACGCAAGACAACGTGGGCAATCGCACTATAACGTGGCAGCCCAAGTTTAAGTTTTCACAAGGTCAGACGGGCACGCTTTCTACGGCTCCCGGTGCAACAGACCTGTTCACCTGTGAAAGCTTTGACGGCGGTGTAACGTTCTTTGTTTCGCCTGTGAAGGGGTTTTAAAATGGGAAATACAAGCCCTAGACGTGTTAAGCATCGGTCGAGCGGGGTGGAGTTTTACTCCGCCCCTTTCCCGCTAGCGCACTTTGGTCCTTCGCCTAGAACTAACACGTTATTGAATGGACCATTTACAAAGACATTTTCTAATGTTAACGGCAGTTTAGACGCCGTTAACTGCACAGGAATCACGGTGTCGCCTTCGTTAGTTTACTGGAATGAAACTAGAGGAAAATATTTTGTACGACTAAAAACACCAACCACTTCGGCGGGTGTTCAGAACACCGGAATTATTCAGTTAAACCTACAGCAACTAAATACTAATGACTACGCGTCTGGTTTAACTCAAGCTTTTACAACATATCCGGCCCCGGCGAACGTACCGCCGGGTATTACAATATTCTTTCAAGCAGCTAGCATAGTGGTGTGGTGCCTTAATAACAACACACCTATTTCCACAACTATATTGGACAGGTCTCACCCATACCTAGACTTGCTTATAGACTTCGACGCTATGTTTGTGTACTTCGGTTATTCCGATGGAGCAGCACAAAATACAACGTGGCTTGGTGGAGATTTGAATTCCTCTAATACCATAAGGCAGAATATAGATACTTCAACTTCAAATATACTTGCGTACTTTAGATTTATACTTTTGGAGAATCAGTCCTTAATAGGCGTAGAACCCTTTATGGATGACTATGCGCTGTCTTTATACGCTAAGACCTGGCCGAACGTGCTAGACTGGCCTAATAACAATATTATTAGCTCTGCACGCTGGGCCAGGGAAAGCCTCTCAACGTCTACAGTTTTTGGACAAACTACTTCGCCTTGGTGGGGTAATCCCGCAGGCGCAGGGCAGATAGCCGAAATTCCTGCTACAGGAAGCGTAGCGCAAATAGACAGAATAAGTTCGCTTGGTGAGGATGATTTATCAAATTACTTAGTGCTGCACAGCAGGGTTACAGCAGGTGCAGGTAAGAAATTGCGAATAGTTTTCCCCGAGCCTACGGAAGCGGACATGTATGCAGTACCTGACTCTAAGGTGTCAGGTTTTTACTTGGAACACGACGGGGGCACCCGGACAATCAAGGCGTACCGAGATATTTCGGGAACTTATCAATTACAGTTTACTTACAGCTTTGACGTTACTGATTTAACTAACGACGCGGTTATAGAATTTTTCCTGTACGCGGGTAACTATAGAATAATAATTAACGGTAGGATAATGCCAGAGATTACCGTCGCACCTATTATGCTTTATCCTTACGTTAAATTCTACGGGGGCACTATATCTGACGTTAGTTGCAGACTCGCAAGACTACCAAAGAATCCACTAGGGCTAGCGTATAATACAGGGCCTTATCCGAACGTGGCAATTCAGTTTTCATTTTTAAATCAAGTAAAGTTTAGTGCCGCTGACGCACCAATTCCGCCGTCTAATCTTATTGCTAGCGTGGACAGAACACAGATAGCGATAGCGGATGAGCGCGTGTACTCAACCTCTACATTTGATGGGTCTTCCGAACTGAAAAAAATTGTAGCAGTCGATAGCGTCAGCTACCCAACCAGTTTGGTACCCGGTAAGTACTCGTGCATTTTTATAGTGAAAGGCAGTGTGCGCGTGGGTTTTTCTATAACTCAAGGTAATGGAGTAGCGTTTAATAGCACAGGGGATGAACTATTTTATGACTCAACCACAGGGGAGTTCACTCTAGGCTCAGTCGTACTAGGCTCAGTTACTCCCAATCTGTTAAGAACCGAGGGCTATTTAGTAGGTTTCGCCGTAAACCAACAGACGAATAAAGTGGGACTTTTTGCGTGGCCGTCTATAGGTGGAATAGACCAAGGGTGGATAACGGGTGACGACCAAGATAATTGGCCAGACTATCCTAACGCTATTATCCGACCAGCGATAGAGCCGTTAGCTCCAGATTCTGGGGCGCAGTATTTAAATACGTGGGCTAATTCTAGAGTGCTACGAAACCCTTACAGTAGTATGGGTTACAACACTACCTATGCAGAAGACCTACAAGCTTTTTACGGTAGTTTTATACAAAATGTATACCCTTGGTTTAAAGCCTCATACGTGCTAGCGGGAGTACCCCAGGTACGAGACGGGCAGCACATAACTACGAATGCTGTAGATTTTCCTCTGAATAACGGCATAAACGATGTGGCTTTTGTAAGACTTCCGGGCGGAACGCCTCAAGGGATTAAAATACAAATAGTAGTACAGGATGTTGTTCTAAGTTTTGAATCCGCAGTTACATACCCGGGGGATAATCCGGGGTTGCAGTGGTTAATAAAATCGGACAAACAAATTCCTGAGTACTTATATGTTCCACAGGACGAAGCCCAATTACAGGACACAGCAATAATAGCTAGAATAGATACTAGTAAAGGTTCTGTACGGTTTGGATTTTTCTCGCTGCAGGGGGCATACCCACCAACTATAAGTTCTTCAAAGAGTTATTTTTATTCAACTGTAGCGTATCCCTCAGGTATAGGTAATGAATGCTACGTAGAACTAGTACCACCACCAAACGAGGAATCCTATTCAACAGGGGGCAACTTAAATATAACTCCAAAGCTAAGAGTCAGTCCACCTCCATCAGGTGGATACATAGCGCTCTTTACATGGGCCACGGGAACGGCTGCCCTAGGTCCGCTAAACTATTGTATAACTTAGGAGATAAAAATGAACTTAATGGCAACTAGTATGTCAGGAGTTTTTTCTAATGTGTCTCTAAGTCCGCCACCGGGCCCAGAAGTTTCGTTATTGTTACATTTCGATGCTAACTTTAATGATTCAAGTGCGTACAACAACACATTGCTTTTACAAAAGTCGGATGTGTCCGCTACCAATGCAGCTATAAGCACAGTTTCCCAAAAATTCGGTGCGGGTTCTGCTCTCTTCACATTTGGGCCTTCTATTAGCAGTGGGTGGCTAAAAATAGTACCCACTAATACTAGATTTGACTTATTATCCACTGATGACTATACAATAGACTTTTGGGCAAAATCCGCATCAAATAAAGTATACGGCACCACAATGTTTCGCCTGCAATGGACTACCCCGGGGTCGGAGGGGGCTTTATCAATAGGAATAACGGAAACGACAGGCTTAGTATCTGTCACAGCATCTAATATTGGCACAGAGACTAGTGGCGGCGGTAACGCACTTAGCTCTGCGACCAACGTGTTCCCCTATAACACCTGGAATCATATAGCTGTAACTAGACGGCTTGGGGTAGTGCGCTTATTCGTAAACGGCGTTGTAGCGGCTACTAATAGCGGTAGCAACACCGAATTTCAAAGAACTCGTTTGGGGTGCTCTGCTGTTTATATAGGTACCGGATATTTAAACGGTAGTAATAGGTTTGAAACGCTGCGCGGCAATATGGACGAAGTACGATTTGTAAAAGGTGTCGCTGTATGGACTTCAAATTTTACTCCACCCGTGGCTCCGTACTAAGGTTTAAAGCTTAAATTACGCTTAGTTAGAGAGTATGCGTACAAATTACAAAAAGTACAAATGTATTTCTGACTAATTTTATTTTATAAATACGAGGTAAAAACAAATGGCAAAAACTCTCATAGCGAACACTGCTACTTTTCAAATAAACCTAGACATAGTAGATAAGAACGCAAATGTTCTGCGCTCTATCTCAGTATTGCCTAAGTCCCGCGCCTGCATAGAGCACGGCGAATTTATTTGCGAATTACACAAACAACAATTTGCAGAAATACTTAGAACGGCAGAATTGCCCGACGAAGAAAATCCCAAAGCGGAAAAGGAAAAACAAACTTTGCCAAATAAAGAGGTGAAATAATGGCTAACTACGCCTCAGCGGACGTCTACGTAGTAGAAGTAGATTTATCCCAGGAAATTGAAGCAACTGCAACCAGCGTGGGCGCAGTATTAGTTTATTCCGACAAGGGCGAAATTGGAAAACCAATTTTAATAAACAGCATCCCAACGTATCAAGCAAAATTTGGTAATCCTCAGCCTTCTTACGGCTACGGCGGTTACGCTGCCGTAGCCTTTCTGCAAGCAAGCAACCAGCTTTATGTTTCCCGTGTGGTCGACGGCGCTTATGCTTATGCCGGATTAAAAGTAGCTGTTGCTGCTGGAGTACCAACAGGAGCGACGCAGGGCCTTAAAGTACCCACTAGCGTATCCCTAGCAGTTTCCGATGCCTTCTATATTTATAGAAATGGCCCAGGAACTGAAGGGGACAACTTTGCAATAAGCATAGACTCACAGAATATGGCGGTGCCCACACTAACAGTTACTACTGCGACTACGGGCGGCACTCTAGCAGCGGGCACACAAAACTACCGAGTGTGCGCGTTTAACGCACTCGGGCGAACTGCTCTAAGCACTAACCAACCTCAGGTTACTACCGGCTCCACTTCCGCTAATACCTTGACAATAACTCGTGTTAATTCCGCGAGTGGCTATTTTGTTTTCGGACGAGCAAACGCAGGAACTGACCAGCTACTTGCCATAGTGTCTCAGCCTGAAACTGGAAATGCGGTTTTTGTAGACACAGGTGCAGCGGCCGTTAACCCAGCCGTAACCGCTGCCAGCATTGTTGCGTATACACCTACTACAGAGTTCACTGTTAACGTATTCGACCGTTCCCAGTCACTAACGAGCCCGATAGAATCTTGGCCTGTAACACTAGGCATGGGTGTTGACGGATTCGGTCAGCAGACCCAAATAGCAGAAAAAATAAATAACTTCTCTGCTGTAATAAAAGTATATATGAATCAGTTGTACACGGGCTCTGATAAATTGTACTCCATGGCCAAAACTACGCTGGGCGGTGGTGCAAACGGCGACACGTATTCGGGTTCTGGTAGTACGCTGTCGGACTCCGCTTACATAAACGCGTGGGACCAGTATACCGACAAAGAAGCAATAACTGTAAGACTGCTAATTGAAGGTGGTAGAGGCTCCCCATCAGTACAGCAGAAGATGGATAACGTAGCTAAGAAACGCGGCGACTGCGTTGCTATTCTAGACATGCCGTCCGCGTACCAAGAAGCACAAAAAGCTGTAGACTACCGAAACCTGACGCTAAACATAAATTCTAGCCGTTCTACTATTTATACCCCGGACGTTCAGATTCAAGACCCCTACAACGACTTAGTACTTTACGTTCCACCGTCGGGCTACGTTGCTTCTGTATACGCGTACACGGATGCTACTACTAATGCGTGGTGGGCTCCGGCAGGTCTGAATCGTGGCTTGCTTAATGTTCTTGGCCTTCGTTATAAATATGACCAACCTGCGCGAGATTTGCTGTCTAACGCTCGTATTAATTACTTGCGTAGTTTCCCCGGACTTGGCATAGCTGTTTGGGAATGCTGGACACTGCAAGCAAAGCTGTCTGCCTTCAGTTTCGTTAATGTCCGCCGATTGTTTGACCTGATTGGTGTTTCTGTGGCGCGCGCTCTTTTGTTCAGCGAGTTCGAGCCTAACGACGACTTCCTGAAGCGCCAAATCGTTAATCTAATTGCGCAGTTCCTAGAAACAATCCAGAACGCTCGCGGTATTCAGGCTTTCCAGGTTGTGTGTGACTCTTCTAATCAGAATGCTATTGATACAGCACGCGGTCAGTTGAACGTTGACGTGTATATACAACCGATACTTCCGGTAAGAATTATCCAGCTCAAGCTAATAGCTACCAAGCAAGCTGTGTCTATTACTGAAGTAATCGGCCAAGCTGCCTAAATATATGTAAAGTGTTGCACACTTGGTGCTAAGGAAAAGACCGGCCAGTCCTGTGGAAGTAAGCTTTCCACTACTTAGCACCAAGTTTTACTAAGTTGGAGCTACCCAAATGAAACGCCGTAAATCTTTTGAAGACTGGGTCAAAGAGTGCCAAGCTAAATATGGTAAAATTTACGACTACACTGAAGCGGAAAAGTCCTATTATCTAGAAGAATCCTTAAAAATAACGTGCAAAGAACACAACTACGAATTTTCAGCAACGCCTAAGTTTCATTTAAGGTCGAGGGGCTGCGCAGAATGCACTACAAAAGCTAAGTCGGTTCCTAGAAAACCATTCAAGTATTACATGGACAAGATAATCAAAGTCCACGGCGATACGTATGACTACTCTAGAGTGAAGTACGCGGGCGCTAATACACCTATAAAAATAGTTTGTAAACTCCATGGAGTATACGAGCAGTCTCCGGCTACTCATTCCAGGGGGCACGGCTGCCCTAAGTGCGCGCCAAACTACACAGTTCCGAAAAAAGACTATTTGAAAGAGTGTGCTAAAGTCCACAACAACAAATACGGGTATAAGAAAGTTGTATTTACAGTAGTACAGGATAAGATAAAAATAAAATGCCCAGAACACGGATATTTTAGGCTTAGGGCCTACGCGCACTTACAAGGTCAGGGGTGCTATGCCTGTGGACGGTTAGACGCAAGCGATAAAGTCAGACAGACAGAGGCGCAGTTTGCCGCTCGACTAGCTAAAATTTCTAGTATTAAATACAAGGCTGTAGAGGATTTTAGCACCACGACAAACCCAAAGATAAAGATTTATTGCGATACGCACGGCGTACAAGACACCCGCAGTAAAGAGGCTCTGCACAGGAGTCACCCATGCCCAAAATGTCGAAAAGGAATTGATTCAAAGCCGCAGAGGTTACTACTAGAAAAAGTTCAAGAATTGACGAAGAGCAAAGTACTATATAACCACCGACTAAAGTCTGGTAAACACATAGACATTTATTTAGCCAAATATAAGCTAGGGATAGAAGTAAACGGCCTGTATTGGCATAGTGCGGACAAGTTGCCTAAAGATTACCACCTGAACAAAACTAGGGAGGCCCGAAAAGAGGGTATAGAATTATTGCACTTCTGGGATTACGAAATACTTAATAAAGACTCACTAGTAGTTTCTATTATTAAATCCAAGATGGGGAAGTGCAAAACTATATATGCTAGAAAAACTTCAGCAAAAGAAATAAGTTCTTCCGTAGCTAACCAGTTCCTTGAGAGTAACCACCTGCAAGGAAAGTGCACTGCTAAGATACACTACGGATTATTTCTAAAAGAAAAGCTAGTAGCAGTCATGAACTTCGGGGCACCCCGTTTTTCAAACACTCACGATTGGGAACTAATACGTTACGCTGGCAAAAAGAACTACGTCGTAGTAGGAGGCGCCTCCAAGCTGCTAGCGGCGTTTGACAAAGATAACCCAGAGGCTGTTATTCTAAGCTACGCGAACAGACGAATAAGCACAGGTAACTTATACAGAGCGCTGGGCTTTAAGCTAGTTGATAAGTCTAAACCTAACTATTTTTATTTCAAGGGTAAGCAGGTGATTCCAAGGTATCGCGCTCAGAAGGCGAAATTAGCGAAATTGCTGGAATACTTTGACCCAGAATCTACAGAAGAGGTAAATATGTATAACAACGGTTATACTAAAGTGTACGACTGCGGTAATTTAGTATTTGTACGAGAACCAGCAAAATGAGTTCATCATGATAGAATTGGCATTAACACCAAACTATGAATACGATATAAATTTGTTTCAAAAAGAGATAAAGAAATATTTTGGCGAGAAAAACGTAAAGTTGAAAAAAAGTAGCATGAGCTGTGACAACGGCAAAATATATTTACACCTAATATTTTTCCCCGATGAGGTGATACTACAAACTATAGAAGCTATACAGAAAGGTGCGGGGCATGCTTCAAAACTTATGCAGAAATTGACTGATACAGCGGATAAGTCAAAAGCAAAAATGTCACTAACTGCCTATGCTACACCTTCAAAAGATGACGAGAAAATTTTGAGCCAAAAGAAACTCGAAGCTTTCTACAGAAAGTATGGATTTAAAGGCAGCGACAACGCCTTTAGTCGAAAACCAAAATTGAACTAAGAGGAATACCAAAATGGCAAAACCTGGATTAGCTGATGTACGTTCGCTGCCGGACCCCATGCAAAGCCAAAATTTTGCTCTATTTACTAATGTGCCTAGCCCGGGGGGTAATTCGCGGCGTCTCACGCTGCAATGCCAGCAAGCACCTCTTACAGGTATCAGTAACGACCAAGTAACAGTTGGGCTACACGGCGTAGAAGTTATGTACCAAGGCCGCCCGATGTTTGAAAAAACGGCGAGCCTCTCATTTATTGAGACACGCGACACGGTAATACGCGATACCATTCGTGGCTGGATTGAATTCGCGCGTAACGCACGCAATAACACTGGTAACTACAAAAAGGATTACGAGTCTACAGGTGACTTAGTACTTTACGACGACCAGTACCGCCCAGTAAAAACAGTTCGCCATTATGGATTTTATCCAAATAATATGTCAGAAGTGTCCCTCGATGGTTCTTCGTCTGGAACTGTTTTGATTTCCGTTACCTTCCTGTTTGACTTTACCAGCGAGTAATTCTGTAAAGTGTAATAGAGGAAAATGCCGTGAAAATACCCTCACTAGAAAAAGTATTTGGCCGGGACAAGATAGAGGCTTCGTCAAAAGACGGCGCCTCTGCTTCTGCGCCAACGTCTAATAAAATAGAGACGAGTACTTACCCAGTTAGTCAAACATCATCTACAGCATACGGCGACTTTGACCCAGCAAACTCCATAGAAAACTCCTCAGAATACCAAGGCGTTGGTGACGGCGTATCCCAGAAGGGAACTACTACGAATGATGGTAGCCCACTGACGGGGGCTCAGGCAGGAACGGCGTTAGGTGTTGGTGTTACCGCAGTAATCCTAAGAAAAACTGGCGCCCTAGGCGGCTCCGCGGACACGCAAGAAACTATAAATGCTGCGGGGCAAGGAGTTCTAGAGAACGCCGGGTTGTCATCTGCTACGGCGAACAGCGTTCTAGCGGCCGCTGCTGGCGATAAAAGTGCTAAACTGGACGTAGGCGCTAAGGCAGCAAACGTATTAACTAATGGTGCTGTCTCAGAAAAGTTAGTTCTTACGGCAGATGCTGCACTCAAGGGCGACAGGAATGCACAAAGAACTCTAGTCCTAGACGCAGTTAACGTATTGACTAATGAGGCGTCGCCGCTAGCCCCTGCCGTTACCGCAGTTAAGAGTGCTGCGAGAAGCGCGATTGACGACGTGTTCCCCGTGGGTAGCCCATTACGAAACTTAGCATCTTCGGTCGGAAATTTAATAAATAAGGGAACAAGTAAAAACGAAGCTCCGACAGATTCACCCCCTATAGTAGTTAGTAGTGCTGGTATCTCTCGTTTGCAGAAAGCTAGGGAGCGTCGAGACCCTATGTTTTCATTCGACTGGCAAGCGCAGCTACCTAACATAAAGTGTCCGAACATAACTGTTTCTGGTGATACCTTTAATTTCTACGTAGAAGAAGCCACCGTCGGAATGCCTAATTTTCAAAATACAGACGTATTTCGTGAAGGAACAAGAAAGAATTTTCCGAGCTTTTCCGATAGCGGAACACTATCCCTAGTATTTTATGAGGACAGCGACTTAAATGCTACGACCTACATAGAGTACTGGCGCTCTATAATACAAAATAAACAAACTCGTAGGTATTCACTACCAAGTATATACAAGCAAAAAATACAGCTTAACGCCTGTGACGCAACTGGTAAGGTAGCGGGGCAATTTGAGGCAGTAGGGTGTTGGCCACTTACTACTAATCAAATCTCACTACAATCTTCTTCTTCGGAAAGAGTAATAAGAAACGTTGAGTTTTCTGTAGACTCAGTACTATATACAAAATATTCTAATGGAGTTGCCGTTACAAATTCTACAACACCAGTGAAAGGCTCTGGAACACTAACAGACATGTTGAAAAACGCTGGATTAACCGTTTTAACCGATTCGATAAAATCGCGCAGCCTAAACCTGTCTAGCTTAGACAGATTTGCTTAATTTGAAATAGCCCGTAGAGGTAAAGATGACAAGCGAACAAGATAAATTCAACAGAGACATAGCTGCTGTAAGAAAACTATCCACTGATGACATGCCGGCTTTCCCAGAGCACGGGCACCAATTAGGCCCAGAAGAGAGAGCTTTACAGATGGCTAACACTGTAAGGCCCATAGTATCTGTTCACAATGAGGACGGCTCAACCCCCGCGAGCGAAGGTCAGAAGTTAGTTTCGGATGAGCAACTAAAAGCTCGACTGAATAACGAAGACGCCCCCTACTCCTCACAAAACCCAACGTTTACGAATATTGGGCCGGAATTGCCCTCGTGTATGGCATTCTACCCCGGAAATTCTTTGTCTATACAAACTTTCAAAACACCCCACATTATTAAGCTAATCGAAGCAATGGAGCTAAACGACTTCGGAAAAATAGTTGACGTAGTGACTAGTGTACTGGAACCCGGCTTCTCTGCGCTAGCCCTAACACTAGACGATTTCTTCTACGTACTTTATTGGCTAAAGATAAACAGTTTTCAAAAACACCCAATGGAAATACCTTTCCACTGTAATAATAAAGAACACTTGTCTAAAGTAGTGTCGGGAGTAATGCCTAAGGAGTCACTGCAAAACGTAGTTATTATCAAGGAAATGGGAAACTTGACTGTAGAATACATGACAGAAGAGAAGCTGGCTGCTGCTACAGAAATAATGAAGCGCGTCAAGGATAAATACGACATAGACCTTTTCCCCATGCAAATGAAGGATTACGTAGCGCTGCAGGAGTATTTGACTAAAACATCCGCCTACGCTCAAAAAATTATTGAACTAAGTTTAAAGCTGGAAGAGACAGGCGACATATCCAGTCCAGTTTTGGATAAGCTAAAAGAAGAAAAAAATAAGATAGACGCTATGTATGCAATGAAAGATTACGCACCGTACATAATACTAAATAACGGTGCGTCCATAATAGACAAGCTGAACTTCCTTAATAATGCAAACTTAGACGCCGACTTCCTTGGAGAGATTGATGAATTCATCGCCTCTCTTTCCCATGGTGTAACCGAAACCGTAGCCGTGCGCTGCAGGGGGTGCAATGCAACGATAGAAGTAGATGTTTCTATCGACGCATTGCACTTTTTTCCCGAAATTATCCGAGCGAGATTTACTTAATCGGCTGTATAACTACCATATTTTCGCTCACATAGATTTGGCAAAGGACTACGACTACAGACAAATAGTTTATCTAACCAGCCTGTTAGATAAAGACTTACGTGAAAACGGTATAATAAAATGAAGAGGTTATAATGTCTAAAGGAAAAAAGCCAACTTCAACAATATCTAGACTGTTTAAAAATTCTGGAAATAGAAAGAGTTCAAGTGCTGCGGAAGCGTTTAAGAGAGCTACGTCGGATGCGAAATCTGCCTTCGCTAGAGCAGACAAACAAGGAAAATACGCTGATAAGCGATTCAGTTCCGCTATAGACGAAATAATAGAGTACACCAAATTATTGGAAGAAAGTCTAAAGGAAAAAGGTGTTTCTATAGAAAAAGAAATAAATCTAAACAAGATGATTGCAATTAACCAAGAATTAATTGCAACAATGTCGTCTAAAGACAAGTCAGCCGATAAAATTCTAGACGTAGCAATCGCCCAACAGCGTTCTATGGCGGCACTAGCAGATTCCATAGGTGACATGGTAAATGCGGAAGACACCAGCGAACTCATGGATAAGCTAGCTGAGAGTATAAATCAGAGCGTAATCAGTGCAATAGACCAAAGAAAAGCAAAGAACGAAGCCGTGGGGGCGCAGCGTACAGCCCGATTAGGAAAGACAGGTCTTTATGGAACACTGTCAGACGCTGCTTTAGGTATGCTGGGGCCACTAGGAAAAGATATAGCTAAGGTTTTAGATTCGGAAGAGTTTATAGAGAAAGCTTTTAAGAAAGTTTTAACCAGTAAGAGGGGCACCAAAGCCGCTCTACTTCCGACGTCTGGGAAAGACAGGTTAGCTGGAGCACAAGCTAGCCGTGAAGAAGACCTAAAACAAGACACAGCCGCAGACTTTATGCGTGACAGTGTAAAGACAAATAAGGATGTAGTACGAACACTTAGGGGACTAGGCAAAGAAGGCGGCTTGATGAGTATGTTCACGGGGCTGCTGGGCTCCGGCTCTTTTATAGGGCGTATGGTTGGGTGGTTACCAAAAATAGCTGCTGGGCTAGCAGGCTTATTAGGCATAAAGGGTTTACTAGGTGGTGGTAGTGTCGTTGATGACGTTGCCGACGTTGCCGACGCAGCGGGTGACTTACTTGGTAACAACAGGCAGGGGCCCAAACCTACTAAGGGGCCCAAACCTACTAAGGGTCCGGGTAAGCTAGCACGTCTAGGAAAGTTTGCTAAAAACATAGGAGGCAGAGCACTGGGGATGGGGGCTAACCTAGCGCGAACTGGCGGAGGAATGCTAGCACGTAGCGGTGGTCTGCTGGCCCGGGGTGCTGGCGCAGTACTAGGAGGCACGGCGGGTGCTGTACTCGGGGCAGGCGCCGCTGGGTACGGGGCTGGCAGCTTATGGGTAAATAACACAGAATCTGGACAAGCAGCGGTAGACGCTACTTCTAACGCTATGGTTTCTGTGTCAGATATGGCTAAGAGCGCGTGGAATAAAGCGTCGGATTTCATGACAGGCGGCCAATCTGTAGCTGATATCCTAAAAGAAGCGGCAAAAAGAACTGGCGTAGACTACGGTACGTTAATGGCTTTTGCTAAACAGGAGTCAGGATTTAATCCAAACGCTAAAGCAAAAACTTCTTCTGCTAAAGGGCTGTTCCAGTTTATAGATTCCACGTGGGCTGCTATGGTCAAAAAATATGGCAGCGCGACAGGAATTGGAATGGGTGACGTGATGGACCCTTTGTCGAATGCTACCATGGGTGCCTTATTCATTAGAGAGAACAGCAACTTTCTAAAAAGTAGAGGAATACCTGTAAATGGTACTTCGCTCTACGCTGCACACTTCTTAGGCCCAGGGGGTGCGGCGCAACTGTTCTCCGCCGACCCTAATGCAAACGCTAGCTTAGTGTTACCAGCACCCGCTAAGTCTAACCCCGGAATTTTTAAGCGGAAAGACGGTACAGCCAAGAGTATCGCTGAAGTACAGCAGACTCTGTTTGACAAAGTAGGAAAAAACGTAGACGCATTTTCTGCCGTGGGTAAACAACAAGTCGCAGGCGTTTCTGCACCGGCTGATACTACTACTAGAATAAAAGCTGGAGGAGGCCTGCCAGCACCCGCAGCCACGCCTCTAGCAGGTAACAATATGTCTAGTAGTAATTCCTCTGAGAGCATTAAACCGTCAAATACACTCGATTCAATTCCAATGTACGTTAACGACATGGGCTTAGTAATAGCAACCGTCGGGAGCGTAGCAGGTTAAATCATGGCAGATGGCTTCAAATTACCTAACATTGATATTGCTAGTATAGCTTCAAACCTACCTGTAATAGGTCCTATAGTAACAGTGGGCCGCGGTGTTACACAAGCCGCCGGTGCGTTAGCACAGAAGGCAGAAAATCTACAGAAGAACAAAGTACTAAATCCCGGGAAAGCCGCTATAGAATCTAGGCTGAAAGCGCAGGCGTCTTCTTTCGCTAGTCAACCAAGTAGCCCTTATCAAATTAACATAGTTTCTGTGACAAAAGACCCCTCAAAGCCCATAACTTCTATAACTGCTTTTTTACCAGAAGAAATAAGCCTAGATATTAATGCTAACTACACAGCGCCTTTCGGAGAAGGCGCTTTTGACCTCAGTGGCGGCACGACAAACAAAGTAATACGTGCGCTGGGGGTCTCCGGTATAACTCAGGAAGCTTCTGTAAAAATATGGGAGTCAACTGACGGAGTAAACCTGTCTATACCGCTAACCTTTATCGCGGGTGAATTTATTAATGGCAGAGAACAGAAAAATATACTAGAGCCGATAATGGATTTAATGAGCTTGTGTACGCCTAGCAAGCAGGACGGAAATTTTTTCTTAACTCCACCTGGACCGATAATAGCCGCAGACTTTAGCAACACATTGACAGGGGTTGCAGCAGCAATAAATATAATCTCAGGCAAAAACTTGGATGGGACAGCAACATCGGCGCAAGCTGCTGCTACCACTGAGACTGTAGACGTAGTACAAAAAGTAGAGGGATACGACCTAAGCACCGCAATAAGCGACGCTATCGAAGCTAAAAAACGTATAGCCGACGCGCGTAGAGCCGCAGCCAGCAGCGTGCTCTCCTTCGACCCCCAGATTTCTGTATGGATTGGTGATTTCCTGTATTTTGACAACGTTGTAATAAATGGGGTCAGCCAGAACTACAAAATGATTTTAGACGACTTCGGGCGTCCTATGCAGGCAGTAGTACAAGTAACTTTTACAACTATGCTTTCACCTACGATAGAAGACCTTCGTAAGATATTTAAACTTACCTAATATGAGGATTATATAATGGCTGAACAACAATACGAAAGAAACACATATATACCAACGCAAGTTCTAAGGCAAGGGGACTCCTCTGAAGGAAAGTTATACATTGATTTTCTACGCGCGGAGTACCAAGAAGAAATTCTAGGGATACGAGTATTTACAGAGTATCAAATAAACATGGCTACTGAAGGAAGATTAGACATTATAAGCAACATTCTTTATGGAACGCCTTCTCTGTGGTGGGTAATAGGAATGTATAACGGAATAGTAAATCCTATTTGGGAGTTGCCCGTAGGAAAAAAGCTAAAAATTCCGGACAGAAACTCAGTTGACACCATGCTACAGTCAGTGAATCAACCAGCAATTACACAAGGGGTTGTAGAGTTACTTTAAGAGGCAGCCATGATTAAGGTATCTAATAGATTTTATCTAGGCTTAAAAATTGACGGGAAAGACGTACCGCTTGAGGCACTCATATTTGATTCGTTGCAGCTACATAGCAATGAGCAGTGGCATTGTCCTATAGGTAATATATCCCTGATAGATGAGCAGAGGTACTTTGAAAAAAATCCAGTAGGTGACGGGGTTAGGTTCGAGATTTATGTGGGTACAACAAAGGACAGTGCAAAAGCTAAAAACTATAAGTTTAGACACTTTAAAACAGAACAGTCAAAACGCGGCCCTAGCATTAGCGCTTACAATTTTCGTTTGATTTATGACTGCCCACGTTTCATGAATGAAAGCCTAGTTAATGCGGCTGTAGGAAATTCTAGCGAAGTATTCAAAAATCTCGTAGCACAAGTACCTTTTAATAAAGCGGTTATAGACCCCTCCTCGGACTCCATGACTTGGATGCCCTTCGGTAAAAAAAGATGCGACTTCGCTCGGCACGTAGCTGAACACGCCTACGCTAATACGACTAGCTGCTTCCTAAAGGGTATCACGATAAACGGAGTATTCCAATTTAGAAATATAACTACTATTGATTTAACAAAGACTAAGACTCTACTAGTTAAGGGCTCCTCGAACGTAGAAAATTCTATAAAGGTTTTAGACGAAAAAGAAGCGGTGAACTCCGGCGTAAATAACGCAGTGTCTGGATATAAGCTTTCCACCATAGAACAAGCAACAAGCGGAGATAGCGTTTTTTCTAAAGTACAAGTACCAACGGCCTCTAAACAGTTAATGTTAAATCAAAATATCAGTAAGGGAATAGAAACCTCCACGTTTATTGCTACCCCAATAAAGTCTTCTAACATACACCCAAATTTCCAAAACGCATCCCACCAGAATACGCGCATTAAAAATACTTACGCCTTAAACACATTTATAGCTACTGATGAAATGACAGATTTAGATTTATTTGACCCAGTCATATATCTTAGCGTTAATCAGGCTCAGGGAAAAGTGCAAGTAAATCCTAAGTTCTCTGGGGCATACCTAGTATTCGCTAAAACAATATACGCGACACGAACCGGGCTGTACTACGAGAAGTTTCGTCTAGCTAGACAAGGATATAATTTGGACTCAGTTAGTCCTTCTCAAATTAAATCTACATTACAGCAGTGAGGCGAACATGGCAGACCCAATTTTTGGTATGGCGCCACAGGACCTAACCGGCGTACTATTCATAGCTGATGTAGTAAGTGACCAGGACCCTGAGCGTGAATGCGAAGTACAAATAAGAATTCCGCAGAGAATGGATGGCATACCAGACGCGGCGTTACCGTGGGCCCGGCCAAGAAATCTTGGATATATTACAGCTATACCGAGCAAGGGTGAAAAAGTATACGTAGAGTTTTTAGGTGGTAGTGTTTATCACCCAGTGTACCATGGCAGACCGATAGCCCCGAATGGAGCTGGCGTATTCATGGATGACTACCCTAATACTTGGGGTTTATCTGACGGAACAAACTATGTAAAAATAAATAAGAAAACTAACGCAATTGAAATGAAATCCGGCAGCGGAGCCGTGTTCAAGTTTGACCCACAGAATGGCCTGATTGAAGTACCCCAAGGATTTAAGATAGTGGCGGGTACAGACGCGGACATACAATGTGTAAACGCTAACATCAAAGCCGATGGAGTGGCAAAAATAGACGCTAGCGTAATCTTGCTCAATAGCTGAGGTATTTATGACAGGTGTAGCACGTATGGGCGACATAGGTATGGGGGTATGCCCCGGGCACCCCGGACCACCACGGCCTTTTACAAATATAATTATAATGGCAGGTTCTACTGTTTTAGCTGACGGTAGTTTGGTAGCTAACCTGAACTGCTTGAGTAGCTGCACCTGTAACCACATGGCAGTACCAACTTTAGTATCAACTGTTACGGTATCTGAAGGTTCTGGGGTTCACCGACTGGGTGATATAGGTTTAACGGCAGGCGGCGGTACTTACGTAATGACTTCTGCGGGCACAACAGTTATATCAGGATAATAAAATGCCAGTAAATCCAAGTTCAGTAATACCTACGTGGATTAATTCCTACTACCCAAGTTTTTACGTTTCTATAACGGATAAAGAGAACTTCGCTTACACTAATATACCAGCCGACAAAACTTATTGGATAGCGTTATTCACTAATTTAAGTATAGCGATGGGTTCTTGGAAAAATATCAATAGACAGACCTCAGTTAGCGGCTTAATAAGTTCTATATTTAACTACACCAATTTATACCTAAACTTTGCAGAAAGCCCGAGTCTAATGCCCACCCTAGATGGCTACGTAATTTTTGACATGAATTCATTCATAACTAGTACGCTAAGTAGGCCTACTAACTACTACAATGACTTAGCGGAGACTCCGCCGCTGTCAGGAATTTATACTAGTGCTAAGATGACTGCTGACATTAATGCTGTGGGAAATATAAGCGTAGAAAATGGAAAAATAGTAGCGGCTCAAAATTCAATAGAAGGCATAACGCTACCATTCGTAAACAAAGCGATATTTGAAGACGTAATACCTACTGGTCCGTTAGCCGCTGTAGAAATAACAAGTACAGGTAGCGGCTACGTGGATGGCGAATACTTTAACGTGCCTTTGACGACTGTGAGTGGGACTGGCTCAGGGGCTCAAGCTTCTAAGCTAGTAGTATCCAACGGTGAAGTGCTACTATGTTTAACGCAGACCGTAAGAGGAGCCCTATACACTAAGGGAACAGTTGTGACAGCGCTACTACCCGAGGGTACCGGGTTTCAAGCTACTGTAGTCGCTTCCATAGGCTCCGGGAAACAAGGAATAGGTGAATACATATTCAATACTCTAAACTACAAAAAAGTTTATCAAAATCTGAACGTAGGTGGATTAACGCCGCCCTCCTATATAACGTGAGGCAACTATGAGTATTCTTGTGTACGAAACTGCGCGATTGCAAAATGCAGTTTACATAGATTTAAATAGTTTGATTGGGGTAAACTTAGACCCAGACCTTGTAACAGATGCTAAAGCCATAAGGTCATCTATATACAACATACTAATGACACCCTTAGGCACTCGTTACAGATTGCCTGAATTTGGTTCAGCTTTACTCTGGCTTCTAATGGAGCCACACGATGACACTACCGCCTTCCAAATGAAAAACGCAGTTTTACAATCAGTAGGGCGGTGGGAAACTAGAATTAGACTTGACGCTGTGCAAACGACAGTGAACACTTTCGGCGTGGATGGCTACAGCATAAATGTAGTTTATTACATGCCTAGGTTCGCACAAACGTCAAACTTCAGTATGGATATACGGAGGCCCTAAAGTGGCAGACAGAGTAAAAGCTTTATCAACAATAAAACCGGATTTCTACAATATTTTAGCCCAGTTAGAAGACTACTTATCAACTCGCCCTGTGTGGAAAGACCGACTAAGGTCTTCCGCAGGGCAATTTACGCTAGAAGTGGCTTCCGCCATAGGTGAGCTGGACCAGTATTCACTAGAACGCATTATGCAAGACGCGTTTCCAGAAACAGCCAAACTGGATAGCGCTGTTTACGCAGCTATGAAAAGCCTGGGTACTCGCCTGCGCCGAAAGATACCCGGAGTTACGACGTTGCCGCTATACACAATAGCTCAACCCGGGGGCCCTAACATTGGTGAGACGCGCTTACGTAGAACAACAAATACTGGTAGTGAAATAATCCCTCCTTACACGCAGTTCTCAACACCACTCGGTTTAATGTTTAACCGGGTGTCCATAAAATTTGCTGCTGGTAGCAACTTCGCATATCAAGTAGGTTATAACTCACTTGGTAATGAAGTACCTCAGCCTATCTCGCTGTACGAGGGTCGCGTAGAAAAACGCTACTTTAGTATGACAGGCGAAGACTTCGCCTCGATATTTTCCGCAGAAAACAATTTTGTAATTTCTAACGAAGACGTTAGAGTTGACCTTGGTACAGGCGGCTCCTACGTAGGTACGATACCACGCCAGACGGTTGGTCTATGGAATAACAAAAACAACATACCTGGATGGCAAGATATTACTACTGCGGATGGCGGCCTGCACATATTATTCGGCTCGTCTATGTATGGTACAGTGCCTGCTGCTAACCAACTGTGTATCATGACTTACGCAGTAACTAAGGGCTCTGGGGGGAACGGTGTTTTCCCGACTTACAAGTTGTCGTGCGCCGACTTCCCAAATGTAGACTCTAGCTTTGATACTCTTGTAGCTGTAGAAGGCGATAGCTCTGCTTCGTTAATATCCGGCGGAACAGACGAGGTAAACGCAGATACCTATAGAAAGTTGGGGTCGCAACTGTATTCAGCCGACCAAGGAAATAAAGCAGTTATTCCACAGGACTACGCTGCTGTTGTAAAGGATTACGCGGGCATATCTGACGCACTAGTGTTAGGGCAATCCCTCTTAGACCCCACAGACTTACGCTTTATGAATGTGGCAAAGATAGTTACGTACCCAAAAAACTTGAGCAGCGCCGCGTTCCAAGAGCTAAAGACTTACGTAGAAAAACGCTCGATGATGAGCATGAATTTTTACCGCGAAGAAAATTCTGTAGATGGCACCGCGGTAGAGCCTATAATCCGAGAAGTAAACTTACGCGCTAACGTCTACTGTTTCCAGAATTCTGACTTGATTGGAACCAGAGACAATTTTTGTGTTCCTGCGGTGTACTCAATCATTGATAAGGAGTGGACACCCACAAATAATGCGTCTACTGGGTCATCTAAGCTAAATCGTAGGATAACGCTCAGTGATTTTACTACAGCTATAAAGAACTCTCACCCGAGTGTGGACTATGTACAGTTAATTGTTCCGACTTTGGACGTTATAGCTAAACCCTATATAGAAGCAGTTAATGCTTCCTTAACCGGCGTACCGAATGTTTTCTCAACAGGTGCCTCTTACTTTTACGTAGTCACAATGGATAATTACTATGGTCAAACACTACCTTCTGCCCCGTTAAGTGCGACCGTAGTGCCAGGCGGGGACTCGCCTGTTATAACTGTAAACGTACCCCCCAACTTTGTTGACGCTGTGGGTCAGCCTGTGTGGGGTAGGCTACAGCTATATCGTGGTACTTCTCTAGAAAATATGCAGCTATTAGTTACAGACTGGGCAGATTGGTCAGCCGACAATGTATCCTTAACTAGTTGGAGTTACTTAGACACCGGTGCAGACTTCATACAGCCCGGTATATTTCCGCCTGTTCAGGACACAACAAAAGAATGGGTTATAAATCTACCTAGCAACTGGTCGGCTACTGACCAAATTTTGATGTTTAACTCTGAGCGTTCGCCTCAGTTACCTGCGAACTAAGGAGGTATAATGTCTAGATACCAGTTGATGCCCCCAAATACGCAAGATGCCGTCTTCTGGAAAGAGTTTTGCGACGCTATAGACTATGTTTGGGCATCTGAAATTGATAACCCCCAGAAAGCATTTCAGCTATTGCGTGATACTTACGCGTTAACCTATTCGGGGTACGGCCAACCCAAGAAAAATAGCTATCCAAAAAACGAGTACGATACAGCAGAAGGCACTAAAGTATTCGATATAAATAATTTCTTTGACTTCTCTAGGCGTCCGGAGCAAGCCGACTTTACGGTAGTTGCTGACACTCAAGTTATTGATTTAGCCTTTTACGGCGCAACTAACGTACAAACAGGCTATCCACTTAACCTGATTATTATTTATTACTTGTTGGGTGACGACTACATCCAGATACCGCCGGCGCAATTTAGAGTAATAAGCCCTACTCAGATTGAGTTCAACTACGTTATCGCTGCTGGTACCACCATAAAAATTGTGGAGAGAATTTCTTCGGCAGAGCTTTCTTCGCAGCTTAGATATCTAGGATTTCAATTTCCGGATACCGAATTTATAAACAGGGCGTCTAGCTATATTGCTTCGCCAGCGCTGCAAGTTCTAGCCTCTAATTTTTCTAACTACTTAGCTACTACAAAAGGCACTAGGCAGTTCATGGACTTCTATGGCTTCTGTCTAGCTTCCGAATTTGAAGTGGTACAATTGTGGACAGAAAAAACCGAGTTAGAAACAAAAGTAAGCTATTGGAATAACCCCGCGCCCTACCTATATTTTTATGAGAAAAAGTTTACCACTACACTTGTTACAGCCCAAACTTCTATTACACTAGTAGACCCCTATACCATAACAGGCCTTGCTGTTCCAACGTCAACGATAGACGTTTACTACAAACAGCCCGGTGAGACCGCAAAGCTTCTTCCAGCTTTCTACTATTATTCCATTGACCAGACTACTAACTTGGTTACTCTTAACACGAGCTTTAAAAATCCTATAACAGGAACTAACAATTTAGTAGCAGGTACAGAGATAGTAGTAGAGTACAAAAGACCAAAAATTAACTACGGCGCTCTGTACACCGCGGGAGCTGCTGAAATAGGCAACCCTGTATGGCAGTCGGGTCCTTGGTTCCCTACGTCACATGTTGACCTGCGCTACAATTTGGTTAAGTATGGTGGCTCTGTTAATTTCAACGAAATTAGAAAATTCTTTGAATACATTGCTAACTTAAACTTAGTTTTAAGAGACGTTGTACTTTATGAAACTTTAAGTTTGCCAGGGTTAAGCGTAGGCGGCGCCCTGCAAATGAAAATAACTCAACTGTGAGACAGCCATGATTCTTAAAACAACGGATATCGGCATTGAAGCTTCTATTGACTATAGCAACGGGGATGGCCCCGCCCCTGATATACAATACTTTAGAGTCGGCAGTGACATAAACGTAGCATTTCCGCCCCCAGTTTTGCCGAGTAATCAATCTAATGGTACTTCCGCAACTGGAGTCTACGGCAGCATACCTAACCCAGTGGACCCTGGACTACTTAAAATCACAACTTACCGTAAAGTAAGTCCAGACACTATGGAATACACCCTTAGAATGGACAATTCTATAGGTGATTTTAACTTCGGCAACATCGGAATATACACAGTAAACCCTTCCGCTGGAGACGTGGATGACATAAAAGACTCCGCAAAACTTTTCGCAATCGGGACTTTTAACGCCCCGGTGTGGAAAGAAAAAACTGCTACAGGCACGGCGGGTAACATAATAGAATTTATAGTACGTGTTTCCTTTGGCGGGGCTACTGTAGTTATAGATTTCACTATAAACCCGGTTACCAGCGCAATACTCCTCGAGCTTAACTCGGTAGACAGTCTGAATTCTCCTACCCTAGCAGAGTCTAACGTTTACTTAGTACGCGGAAATCTAGTAGACAATCCTCTTGGTTTAACTGACAACGGAAATTCTTTTTTAGCTATCAAGAAGGATAATTTTTATTGGAGCTTTGACGAGTACTCAAAGGTAGTAGACAGCGGCGTAGTAGACACATCAACTATAACTTCATTTACTTCCACCTCTTTGCCCTTCCTCGACTACGCGCCCGGAAGATTTCTAGTTCAGTTCCTCGATGGACCGCACCAAGGTGTAGTACGCGCTATAAATTCTATTACGGCTAACACAATATCTTGGTTTACTTCTACGGGTGCTCCCGTAGACGTTGGCACTTCATATGAAATAATATGCTCAAACTTCTACGCACTTGGTTCTAGCAAGATAACGCCAATTGACTCTGTAGACCTTCTACCACGCCCAGAGGCAACTGACGTAACAATATACAACGTAAATGGTACGCTGTTGTCCCCCTTTGGCAGAGACGACAAAGGAAACGGGTTTCTTGTATTTTTAAATTCTTCTGATAAACAGCAGTGGGCTTTCTCTAACTATAAGCTACCAATACTTAATAACATATCCATAGACTCTAGTCCTAGCAACCCCAACCCCACAAATCTAGAGTCTACTGCGATAGGAACGCAACTAGGAAATTTTAGTACTGGCAGATACATAGCACGGTTCGGAACAGGCGCAAATAGAGGATTAGTTCGCGTAGTATCCGCTCAAGCAGCCAACCAATTTTCGTGGGTTACACCCCTACCTAATCCTATAAGCGCTGGGGACAGGGTAACGGTTTTTCAATCTGATGCTTACAGCTTTGGTAGCGGCTCTAGCGGCGGGCAGCCTGGTGAATTCCAAGTAGAAACAATTGTATCTACAGGCACCACTGTGTTTAACCTTACCTTAGTTAATGCTAACTACGCTATTCCTTTCGTCGGTGACTCATTCCAGGACCCGTCTGAGTTTACAGTCAATAGCCCGACTCAGATTACTTTTGGCTTTACTATACCGGATGGAACTAGAGTCCATTTCTTAGAAGTGGCAAAAGGTGTAGCTACTAACGGAGTACCTATAGGAGGCGCGATAAATTCGGAACTGATTAAAACAGGTATAAACGACTACGAAGTACAGTGGGTCAGTCGAACTGGTCGTATAGAGGCTTCGCTTTCTACTGTAGAAAAATTTGGAACGCTTTATTGTGACGGCAGACAGCTAAACATATCGGATTTTCCTCAGCTATTCAACGAACTCAACCCAGAACTAACCGCAGGAAATTGGTTCCCCGTAGATGGCATACCTGTTTTTACCAGTTCAGGTAACCCGGTATTCCGAGTAGGGGACAGAGTAAAACCGAGTAATCAAACATCCTACTTCTACATACACCCACACGCCTACAGTTTGGCCTCTACTACAACAACGTACACACTAAGTTCAACAAAGCCTGAATTCTACCCTATTAATGAGGGGGCCACCCCCGGCAGTGTTAACTTAAGAAAACAACCGAGCGCTGAGAATGTATCCGGAAATATAAGAATTAATTTACAGGCTCACGACTTCGCCCCCGGAGAATGGGTGTCTATTCAGGGGCTTTGGCCAGCCGGGGTACAAGGGCTGCAACTAAATGGAGGTGGGCCGGTTATTAATGGGACCGACTTAGCTAGGTCTTATTTTATTGTGTCAAACTACGGGTACAGCGCAGATAGCTTTTATTTAACAAATGTATTTGGGGGCGGGCCCAATTCTGGGAGTAGTATATACCGTATAACGTCTTTCTCAGCCCCACTTGGTATACTGGGGGCTATAAGTCTATGCTGTCATGGTAGCCCGGTAGTAGTACCAACTTTTACTCTGATTAGGTTAGCCAGAACAAATTTTAATACGCTTGCGTTTACTCTGCTTGACTTGCGCGGCGTAACTCTAAAAGGTTGGGACCCCGCAGGGGCGAGGGGCTTTGAGTTTAATCGCGCTCTGGGTTCATACTTAAGTGACATGTTGGGGGGCCACGGACACACAGTTTATGCAGAGGCCGGAGGGATCAGTCGCGGTACGGGTCAAGGTAGTCAAGGCGACCCCAGAAATGTATCGACTTCTGTAATAGGCGGCTACCAGAATAGAGTAAAAGACTTCACCGTAAAATACTTCATATATTATTAAGACTATCATGAAAACTATACCCGCGTATTCCTACGACGAAGAAGGTTGGTTTACAGAAGAGACCTACGCTATAGAAACGCCTCGGGGCTCCGGGCGTTTCTGCCCCCCTGCGTATGCTACGCTAAAAGCACCTATGCCTTATTGCGACGAAAAATATCCCAAGTTTATTGAAGAGGAGGGTGTGTGGCGTCTAGAGGCTAGAGAATTCATACCGCCTGAAAAGGCCTCTGCGCTACTACAAATGAGTCAGTATATTTCGCAACTCTTGCAGGATACTGACTACTTAGTAATAAGACACCGAGACCAACAGGAATTAGGCGTTAAAACAACACTCAGCGAAGAAAATTACAAATGCTTACAGATATGGCGACAGGAGTTACGTTGTCTTAATAAGCACAAAAACTGGCCTAACGTCACTATACCAAGTTTGAGTTTTAACGGAGACAATTCGTAATGAATAAATCAATACCAATTAGCGTTGGTTACCCGTCAAACCAAGGATTGCTACTCTTAGAATCACCCAACGTTAAGTTCCGTTCAATGAATGGGTCGGCCGTACATATTTATGGCGAAAACTACACAATAGGCACGCCTACTTTAAATATGAGTACCCCACTAGTGGAAGGCGGGGCAATGACTGCATCTAACACCTATAATGTGTACGCCTACTGGGACGGTTCTCAAATACAAATAGCGCCTTCTGCTGTAGGAACTACTACAGGCCCTGTAGTGGGTTACGTGTACAGAACGGGGTCTCCAACGTATGCTTACGTAGGAACACTCGTTGTAAATTCCGCTAGCGCAATAGCTTCGGTATTTTCTTATTTCAACACCCCGGCAAGTTATTTGCTCGACCGACAGAATCATACGGGGGGTCAAGACGCGTCTACGATTACTTCCGGCGTTTTTGACGTAGCTCGTATACCGCAGGTAGCTCTTTCTAAATTAGTAACTGTACCTGACGCGGCCGCAAGATTCGCGCTGACCACGGCTCAGGTCCAGAACGGGGACACTGTCCTGCAGGTGTCACCTGACAATAACATGTACTACGTAGTAGACGACACTAATCTAAATAATGCTTCTGGTTATCAGTTGTATACTGCGTTCGCTGAGTGGTCAACCTTGGCTGGAAAGCCCCAAAACGTCGTAGACATAGGAGCTATTACTGGGCTAGTAGAAAACGACTTCATAGTTTATAAGTCAGGCGCGTTTATTAAACAAACCCTAGACCAAGTAAAGCAACTGCTAGGAATAAAATATCAGCACCAAAGCTCTCCACTTTCCTCTGGAACAGTTACAGTTGCGGTAGGAACCAATACGCTAGAGTTAACTGGGGCCTTAGCCGCAACACTAACCATAGACTGCACCAACTTGGCACAAGGCGTACCTTTAATTGTTAAGTCTATTAACGGAGTTACTACACTAACTTTGACAGGAGGGACGCCGTCCGGTTTTGCGCCTAGTATTTTGGCAGGCGGTCAAATAACTATAGTTAGGGCTGATACTCAGCTATGGGTGAGCTAATATGCAATACCTAAGCCTTTTAAAAGCGCAGCCGTTATCCGCAGCAGTTCGAGCTAATACCCGCAGTAATATAGGTTTAAGTGAGCAACTAGTTTTTGTTACTTCCGTTGACGACTTAATAGAAGCGGGCACAGTAGCAGGAAACGTAATAACAATAGTAAACAAAGCACTGTGTCTGCTTACTACGGTAGACCTTAACGGAAAAAGAATTATAGCCAACAACTCCACCGTGTTCGGGTTCTCCTCCGTAACGTCTAGAATGTTCTCCACTGGGCTAGCTGGTGAATACCTGATAACAGGGCAAAATGTTCTAACCCTAGATACATTTACCCTTTTTGGTAATGGCCTAGACTACGGAGTATCTTTTGCAGACGCGGCGGGCTCTGTTGTTGCGAACTTATTCCTTGTGGAGTTTTGTAACATAGGGCTAGACGTAACCAGCGCGACAAATATACTATTGAATAATTGTAATTTTATAGACAGTAAAGTTATTTTTAGGGGCAATCACACGTACATAGGTCTAACAGCTAATCTATTTTATGGCTCACCCGGGAGTGCCGACTCCCTAATAGAGTTTGCTTCACCGTTTGTTTCTTTAGACCGAGTTGTATTGGACAATAATAACTTCGAGCAGAACAATACACTAGCTGCCGGTATTAAGTTTGTCGCTGGTTTTGTCTCAGGCATCCAATCCATACAGTTTCAGTTTAATACTTTTAAGATAGTCCCCACCTCCGTCGGGGTAACAGGTTTAACAACTACAGACTTACGCGCAGACTTCTTTAAAAACATAGGCATTACTAACGGTTCCTCAATAGCATCATACTATTTCAATGCGAACGCCGCAGTTACGAATATCATAGCTCAGAACGCAGCAGTTAAAGTAAATTCCACTTCTACGACAGCCAACACAGTAACTAATAAATTTGCTATAACCAATAATCGAGCAACCTATATCGGGATTAGAACAGAAGACTTCGTGGTGGGAGCTACTGTCAGCGTCACATCCGCTAGCGTCAACGACCAGATTGCTCTTTATATAGCAAAAAATAGCGTAATTCTGCCGGAGTCACGTCAAGTGGTCACAACCAATAATACTAATAGAGCGGAAAACGTATCTATTCAGTGCCTAGTTGCACTAGCTACGAACGACATTATAGAAGTGTGGGCAGCTAATCTAACTGATACCTCTGACATAACTGTAACAGACGTAAACTTGATAACACGGGTGATAACATGAGCCAATACCTTAGTTTACTACCTAATCAGCCTTTAACAGCACAAGTTAAGAAACACACTAGAAGTAATATTGGGCTAGACTCGCAGACTGTAGGAACTATATCAGAGGTTAACACGCTGTCCCCGTCGCTCAATGCGGGACGCACGGTGTTTTGCCTTGAGTCAAAGTGCTGCTGGTTCAGTAACTCGGTTTACTGGGAGCAATCGAACATCGGCAATTTCACGTATGCGGAGGTGCAAGCGTTTACGATGGCCAACTGGAACGGAATCAGAGGCCATTGCTCAACATACCGCGTGGACTTCATTGGCGACGGCACGGCCTGTCCGGCCGTATCTCCGTTCACGA